>OKTT01000026.1_pt1 | contig 113995 bp, 111 predicted proteins | sample 1606121 | NCBI WGS metagenome assembly OKTT01 (sample SAMEA3879516, study PRJEB24766) | human gut metagenome | biome: human-associated habitat; feature: feces | place: USA | collected 1985/1987
CCTCGCCCTCCGCCACATGGGGTGGGGTCTTATCCTCGATGCTGGCGCAGCAGAGCACCTTGGTGTCGCCGCACTCGATCAGGCAGCTCCCCTCCGGGAACTTCACAAAATCCGTCGTAATTTTAATGGGGCGCAGTTCGTCATACGCCCGTCCATCCTGTCTGGTCATAGTCATTCCTCATTTCAAAATTCCCGTGAAGTAGATCAAAACCCCTTCACGCTGTCAGATAATTGCCTCCACATAGGAGCGTGCATCGAAAGGCTTCAGATCGTCGATCCCCTCGCCGACTCCCGCAAACTTCACAGGTACGCCCAGCTCCCGGGCGATGGCGATGACGATGCCGCCCTTGGCAGTACCGTCCAGCTTGGTCAGGACGATGCCCGTCAGTCCCGCCGTCTCCTTGAAGGTCCGGGCCTGGATCAGGCCGTTCTGGCCGGTGGTGGCGTCCAGCACCAGCAGCGTTTCCCGGTCGCAGTCAGGGCACTCCCGGTCGATGATCTTGGACAGTTTCGCCAGCTCCGCCATCAGATTTGCCTTGTTGTGGAGCCGTCCGGCGGTGTCGCACAGCACCACGTCCACGCTCCGTGCCTTGGCCGCCTGCAAAGCATCAAACAGTACCGCGCCGGGATCCGCGCCCTCATGCTGCCGCACGATATCCACACCGGCGCGGCCCGCCCAGATCTCCAGCTGGTCGGCGGCCGCCGCACGGAACGTATCGCCGGCGCACAGCAGGACCTTTTTGCCCTGGTCCTTCAGCTGCTTGGCCAGCTTGCCGATAGACGTGGTCTTGCCCACGCCGTTGACGCCGATGACCAGCACCACGGCAGGCTTGCCCTCCAGCACCAACGCGCTGTCACCCACCTCCAGCTTGCTCTTCAGAATGTCCCGCAGGGCGTCCTTTACCTCGTCCATCCGGCCGATAAAGCGTTCCTTCACCCGCTTCCGCAGCTGGGACACGGTATCAGCGGCGGTGTCAGCGCCTACATCGGCCAGGATCAGCGCTTCCTCCAGTCCGTCGTAGAACTCGTCATTCAGGTCGTCGAAGGTGGGGACGGCGGTGAACGCCTCCTTAAGTATTTGAAATAAGCCCATTGCCATAACAAGCCCTCCTTATTTGATATGCAGCTCCTTGGCCATATCGTTGAGATTGATGGTCAGTATCCGGCTGACGCCCTTTTCCTGCATGGTCACGCCATACAGCACGTCCGCCTCCTCCATGGTGCCCCGCCGGTGGGTGATGACGATAAACTGCGTCTTTCCGGCGATCCGCCGCATATACCGGGCGTAGCGCACCACATTGGCCTCGTCCAGCGCCGCCTCGATCTCGTCCATCACGCAGAACGGCGTGGGATGTACCTTCAGAATGGCGAAGTACAGCGCAATGGCCACAAATGCCTTCTCACCGCCGGACAGCAGCGTGATGGTCTTCAGCTGCTTGCCGGGGGGCTGTACCTTGATCTCGATGCCGCAGTTGAGGATATCGCTCTCGTCCTCCAGCTCCAGCCGCGCCTTGCCGCCGCCGAACAGCTCCAAAAACGTCTCCTGGAAGCTCTCGTTCAGCAGCTGGAACTGCTCGGCAAAAATGCTGGTCATCTGCTGGGTGATCTGGTCGATAATGCCCAGCAGCTCCTCCTTGGCCTGCTCCACATCGCTGCGCTGTTCGGACAGGTAGGTATATCGGGTGTTCACCCGGTCGAACTCCTCGATGGCGCCGATGTTGGGCGTACCCAGCGCCTTGATCTCCCGGTTCAGCTCGGCAATGCGCCGGGTAGCCTTGGGTACGCTCTCCAGCTCGATGCGCTGCTCCATGGCGTCGCTGTGGCTCAGCTCGTAGCGCTCCCACAGCTTCTCCAGGATCTGCCCCTCCTCCATGCCGCTGTTTTCCAGCTTCTGCTGCAATTTGTTGTACGCCTGCATGGTCTGCAAAAGCGTATCGTTGCAGGCACGGCTGTCGCGGCCGTTCTGGTCACGCTGCTGCTCCAGCGCCAGTTTGGCCTGGGCCAGATCCTCCAGCCGCTGCCGCAGCTGTATCACACGGGCGTTCTTCTCCTCCAGCGCCGCCTGATGGCCCGCCATATCGGCCAGCGCCTTCTCGTTGGCCTGCCGGTACTCCTGCACCCGCCGGTCGCGCTCAGCGCGGTCGGATACCATATCCGCCTGCAAGCCCCGCAGGTCCTCCACGCTCCGCAGAACGCTGTCCTTCTCCGCGCTCAGTGCCGCCTGATCGGCCTTCTTGTCGCTGACAGCCTGGGCCAGTTGGTTGGTCTGCTCCGTCAGATCGGTCTGGCCGGCCAGCTTGTCCCGCATCTCCTGCCGCAGCGCGGCCGCACGGTCCTCTGCCGCAGTGATGTCCGCCTGTATCCCGGCCATGCGCCCGCGGCCGTCCGTCTCCCGGCGGTCCAGGCCGGACAACTCCTGCTCCATAGTCTCGCAGCTCAGGCGCAGGCTTTCCAACAGGAGGTCATAGTGGTCCTGCCGTCCCTGTAAGGTCAGCACCTCGTCCGCCGCCTTGCGCTGCTGGTCCTTGGCCACCTGCAATTCATACTCAGCCTTCTGCATCTCCCTCTGGGCCGCCTCGGCCTGCTGCGCGGCCTCGTTCAGCTTACCGTGCAGGGCGCCCTGTGCCGCCTTCAGCCGTTCCAGCTCATTGGCCCGGGACAGCACGCCGGAGGATCGGCTGGCGGAGCCGCCGGTCATGGAGCCGCCCCGGTTGATGATCTGTCCGTCCAGCGTCACGATGCGGAAGGCATTGCGGAACTTACGCGCCATGGCGATACCGCTGTCCAGGTCCTCCACTACCACCGTCCGGCCCAGCAGATTTTTAAAAATATGGTCGTACCGCGCGTCGTACCGCACCAGACGGCTGGCGATGCCTACAAAACCATACTCTCCCGCAGCGTTCTCCCGCAGCTCGTCGCCCCGGATGGCCGTCAGCGGCAGGAAGGTAGCGCGGCCGCCGTCCCGCTGCTTCAGGAACTGGATGGCTGCCTTGGCGTCCTCCTCCCGTTCCACCACGATGTTCTGCAGCGCCGCGCCCAGTGCCGTCTCCAGCGCCACGGCATAGGTCTGCTCTGTGGTCATCAGTCCGGCCACCGGCCCGTGAATGCCCCGCAGCGTGTTTTTCTCCGCCGCCTGCATCACGGTCTTTACCGCTTTGTTGAAGCCCTCGTACTCCTTCTCCATCTCCGTCAGCAGACGGATACGGTCCTCCTGGGCGTTCACCTGCCGGGTCAGCTCCTGTTTTGCGTCCTGGGTGCTCTGCGCCTTCTGGCGGCGGCTGTCCATTCGCAGGCTGTGACCCTGAATGATATTCTCCGCCGCCTGGGCCTCCTCCCTGGCATCGTTCAGCGCCCGGCGATTGGTCTTTGCGTCCTTTTCGCTCTCCTCCAGCTTACGCTGTGCCTCGGACAGCTCCTGCCGCACCGTAATCCGCCGCTGTCCGGCCTCGTCCAGGCCCGCCTGCAGGGCGGACAGCGCGGCGCGCCCGTCTGCGGCCTCGGCCACAGCAATGGCCTCCTGCGCCCGCAGGGCCTCGGCCTCGTCCGCCGCGCCCTTTGCGCTGTCAGCCAGCGCCTGCGCCCGAGAGAGCAGCTCACTCAGCGCCGTCTCCAATACCGCCGCGTCGCGGTCGATGTCCGCGATACGCGCCAGCTGTCCGTCGATCTGTCCCTGTAAATTCTCCCGCCGCTGGTCTGTGCTGGTCAGTTCCTGTTCCAGCCGGCGCAGAGACTCGTTGTTGTGCTCCACAGAGGTCTGCAGCACCGCGATGGCCGCAGACTCCTCGCCGGCGGCGGACTCCGCCTCGGTCACCTGACCGCGCAGCGCGTCAGCCGCCACGTCGTTCTGCCGCATCTCCTCGGTAAAACTCTCTCCCTGGGCGTAGGCCTCGTCCAGCGCCGCCTGGGCCTGGTCACAGGCCTCCTTGGCCTGAGCCGTATCGCTCTCCAGCTTCAGCTTGGCAGTCCGCAGGTTTTGCAGCTGCTCCAGCCACACGGAGATCTCCAGCACCCGCAGCTCATCCCGCAGCACCAGATACTTCTTCGCCGTCTCCGCCTGCGCCCGCAGCGGCTCCACCTGCAATTCCAGCTCGGCGATCTTGTCGTTGATACGCACCAGGTTTTCCTCGGTGCGCTCCAGCTTGCGCTCGGACTCCTCCTTGCGGTGCCGGTATTTGCTGATACCGGCGGCCTCCTCGAAGATCTCCCGGCGCTCGCCGCTTTTCACAGACAGTATCTCGTCGATCTTGCCCTGTCCGATAATGGAATAGCCTTCCCGGCCCATACCGGTGTCCATGAACAGCTCGTTCACGTCCTTCAGCCGCACGGACTGCTTATTGATATAGTACTCCGACTCACCGCTGCGGTAATACCGCCGTGTCACGGCCACCTCTGCCTCCTCCCGGGTAGGGAAGATATGCTCGGTGTTGTCGATGACCAGCGTCACCTGGGCAAAGCCCATCTGGTTCCGCTTCTCCGTACCGCCGAAGATCACGTCCTCCATCTTGGCGCCGCGGAGCTGGCGGCTGTTCTGCTCGCCCATGACCCAGCGGATAGCGTCGGAGATGTTGGACTTGCCGGACCCGTTTGGTCCCACGATAGCGGTGATGTCCTCGCCGAAATTCAATACCGTCTTGTCGGGGAAACTCTTGAACCCCTGTATCTCAAGTGCTTTTAAGTACAACTGCGTCACCTCTTATACTTTGGCATACCTTAACTAAGATAGTATACTATGGAAGTCCCCGTTTTTCAAGAAAAACCCACGCGCCGGCATGAAAAAAGCGGAGAGCCCCCGCCCTCCGCCAATATCTATCTATGCCGCCGTTCGATCTGTCCGTACAGTGCCTCCAGCGCATCGCCCAGTGTACCGATCCGGTCGATGATACCCTCTGCCACCGCCTGCTCGCCGTACAGCACCGTCCCCACGTCATTGGCCATGTCGCCGCTGGAGAGCATCAGCTCCCGGAACCGTTCCGCGGTCACGCGGCTGTTGGCCGCCACGAACTGAATAATGCGCTCCTGGAGGCGTTCAAAGTATCGGTACGTCTCCGGCGCGGCAATGACCGTCCCGGACATCCGCACCGGGTGCACTGTCATGGACGCCGTGGGCGCGATGAATGTCTCCTTCCCGCACACCGCCAGCGGTACGCCGATGGAGTGCCCGCCGCCCAACACCAGCGTCACCACCGGCTTCGTCATGCCCGCCGCCAGCTCCGCGATGGCCAGTCCCGCCTCGATGTCGCCGCCCACGGTGTTCAGAAGCAGCAGCACCCCGTCCACCTGTTCGTTCTGCTCCAGCGCCGCCAGCAGCGGCAGCACGTGCTCGTACTTCGTGCTCTTCAGATTGTCCGGCAGCAGCGTGTGTCCCTCCACCTGCCCCACGATGGTCAGGCAGTGCACCGTCCCCCGGCTGTTCTTCACCACAGTGCTGCCCATGTCGATGATCGGCTGTACCGGCACCGCCGCTTTTTCCTCGTTCTTTTCCCGGTTTTCGTCGTTGCTCATATCCGCGCCTCCTTTTTGCCGTAGCTTGCGCGGATACCGCCTCTTTCATGCAAAAAGAGCGCCTCCCGGCGCTCTTTTTCGTTATTCGTTATCTTCTGTTGTGGGGATACCAGATCTTCTGCTTCTCCGCCTCGCGGATCAGCTCCTCCCGGAAGTCCGGGTGCGCGATGGAGATCAGCTTCTCCGCGCGCTCCCACACCGTCAGTCCCTTCAGGCACACGCAGCCGTACTCCGTCACCACGTACATGGTGTTCACGCGGGTATCCGTCACCACGGAACCGTTCTGCAGGGTAGGCCGTATGCGGGAATGCAGCGTGCCGTCCTTGTCTGCGTGGGTGGAGCTGAGACAGATAAAGCTCTTACCGCCCTTGGACAGATACGCACCCAGCACAAAGTCCTGCTGTCCGCCGGCGCCGCTGATCTGCTTGGTGCCCGCCGTCTCACCGTTCACCTGCCCGTACAGGTCCACATCCACCGCGTTGTTGATGGAGACAAAGTTGTCGATGGCCGCGATGGTACGGATGTCGTTGGTGTAGCTGATGGGCGCGGCCATGCACGCCGGGTTGTCGTCCAGATAGTCGTACAGCTTCTGGGTACCGGCGGCAAAGGCGAACACTTGCCGGCCCCGGTCGATGTTCTTCTTCATGCACGTGACCTTCCCCGCCATAGCCAGATCCACATAGGCGTCCACATACATCTCCGTGTGTACGCCCAGATCCTTCAGGTCGGACTCGCACAGCATGGCGCCCACGGTGTTGGGCATACCGCCGATGCCCAGCTGCAAACAGGCACCGTCGGGTATCTGCTCCACGATCAGCTTCGCCACCGCCTTGTCCACTTCGGTGGCCGCGCCGGAGGGCTGGATGCCCATGGGGTCGTTGCGCCCCTCCACGATCATGTCCACCTCGCTGACGTGGATGCAGTTGTCAAAGCCGCCCAGGCACCGGGGCATATTCTCGTTGACCTCCACGATGACCACCTTGGCCATCTCGCACACCGCCTTCACATGCGAAGCCGACAGTCCGAAGTTGAAGTACCCGTGCTTGTCCATCGGGGCCACCTGGAACATGGCCACGTCCGGCGGCGTGATGTGGTCGTAGTAGTACCGCGGCAGCTCGGAGTACCGCATGGGCTCATGGAACCCGGCGCCGCTGGCGATATGATGGCGCTCCACGCTGCTCATGTGGTGAGAGTTGAAGATGATATGGTGCACCGGGTCCTCGATGTCGAAGATCGCCGGCTTCCACAGGCTAATACCGCCCCGGACCTTCACATCCTCCAGCTCCGGTGCACGGCGGGCCAGCGCCTCGTCCAGCACCCGGGGATGAATGGCGCAGAAGCCGTAGTCCACCCAATCACCGGACTTGATGACCTTCACCGCCTCGTCCGCGGTGGTCAGTTTCTGCTTGTACAGCGCCTGAAAATCAGCAAAAGCCATGTCCTGTTCCTCCCTGTTCTTTCCTATCCCTTCCGACGAAGGCTGAATTTTCTAATTGTTAATTTTACCACAATGCAGCCCGCGGGGAAATTGACGAAACCCACAAGAATTCTCGGGAATGCTTGTGCAAAAATGAACAGGTCCGGCATGGATATCATCCGCTCAACGCCTCTACCTCCTCCGACATGATCACCCGTATCTCGTTGACCGCCGTGTCGTTGTTCTTTTCGCTCTGGCACATCTTTGCCGCTGTCCCCACCAGCGCCTGCAGGATACCTCCCAGCTCCTTGACCTCCTTCAGGCTGCCCTCTCCGCTTTCCAGCCGTTCCGTAGCCCCGGCAGCCGCCGTCTCCAGCAGCTTTGCCGTGGCCATCAGGCATCGCCGGAGTATCTGCTTTTCCGCCTCCTCCCGACCGATCTGCCACTGCCCCTTGATCGCATGTCGCCACACCGTCTGCGTACACACATGGTACTCCCTTGCCAATCGCTGATAGGTATACATTCCCGACTCATACTTACGCCTTACCTCTCCCCAGTTCACGTCTGCTCTTTTCATATGCGCTCCCCCCTTCCTGCGGTCTGGTTCTGCCCCTATGCCTAAAAACCGGGAGAGTTGCCCATAAACAGGCAACTCTCCCAAAATTATTTTTCTTTCCCCCGCTTCATCCCCCGTCCCTTTCGTACGGCACGCTTCTCCCATCGTCCCGCTCTTTCGCGACCCGAGATCGCTCTTACTTTGCCTTGAACTCTATCCACTCATTGTCCATAAGGACAACTACCAAGTCTTCCTCAATAACAGCATACGGAGTCCCCAGGTCTCTGTTGAAGTTTGCCTCACCATCTTTTCGGGGAACGCCATCCTCCGCATACGACGTGGTGTACTGAATAACACTCTCGTCTACTTCAACGGGAACAGCATTATCGGTCGAATAGTAATTTATCCCATTTACCATTATCGTCGCAGGATAGTCCCCAACATTCGACTTTCCGCAGCCCGCCATAGCAACAACGCAAACCAACGCTAACACTGATGCCATCAACTTTTTCATACGATCACGCTCCCCCTGTCAAATTCCAATTGATCCGTTCTATCTTCAGCACAATGCTCTTAAATTCTCTTGCCCACCTCGATTGTACCATGCCTCTCCGCAAGGTCGCAAGATATTTTCCCCTGCACGCCATTGTGAAAACAACCAAAAACACCTCCGCTGCCTGTGGGGCAGCGGAGGTGTTTTACGATCTAATTACTCCTCGTCGGCGTCCTCGTCAGCGGCGGGAGCCAGCAGCGCACGGATGGACAGGGAGATCTTCTGCTTCTCCTCGTCGATGGCGGTGATCTTGGCATCCACCATCTCGCCCTCGGTCAGCACGTCGCCGGGCTTCTCGATGCGGCGATCCGCGATCTGGGAGATGTGGATCAGGCCGTCCACACCGGGCACGACCTCGGCGAACGCGCCGAAGGTCATCAGCTTCACGATACGCACGTTGGCCACATCGCCCACATGGTAGGTAGCCATGAACTTATCCCAGGGATTCATGCTGCGGTCCTTCACACCCAGGGAGATCTTGTGCTTCTCGGGATCGAAGGAGATAACGTACACGTCCAGGGTATCGCCCACGGAGACGACCTCGGCGGGGTTCTTAATACGGCTCCAGGACAGCTCGGAGATATGTACCATACCATCCACGCCGCCGATGTCCACGAACACACCGTAGGAAGTCATGGACTTCACGGTGCCGGTGTAGTGCTTGCCGACCTCGATGTTGTTCCAGATCTCCGCCTGGGCGGCCTGACGGGCCTCATAGGTCACGGCCTTGATGGAGCCGACGACGCGGCGGCGGGCACGGTTGACCTCGGTGATCCGCAGGGACACGGTCTGGCCGATCATGGTGCTCAGCTCAGCGCCGCGGGGCAGACCGGACTGGGAAGCGGGCACAAACACGCGCACGCCCTTGACATTAACGACGATACCGCCCTTGTTCTCCTCGGTGACTTTACCTTCGAGAGTGGTCTTGTCCTCGCGGGCCTTCTCGATATCCTCCCAGACCTTGACAGCGTCCAGACGCTTCTTGGACAGCATGGCATAACCCTCCACGTCGTTGACGCGGATGATATAGGTCTCGATCTCGTCGCCGACCTTGACGACGTCCTCAGGCTTCACATTGGGATCTGCGGACAGCTCGTCCACAGAGATATAGCCCGCCTGCTTGCAGCCCAGATCGACCTGCACCTCGGTGGGGCCGATCGCCGTTACAATACCGGTTACCTTCTCTCCTGTATTCAAAGTCTTAAAAGATTTTTCCAGCATTTCCTCGAAGCTCTCTTCCGTAGCTTCCATGTTCTTGATCTCTTCGCTCATCGTTGCATATACCTCCTTAATGATGCCCGCAGGCGTGGACGCGCCGGCTGTAAGCCCCGCCACAGAACATCCGTTAAGGAACCCGACCCGCAGCTCCTCCGGCCCTTCGATCTGATAGACCCGGGCGCAGCGTGTGCTGCAGATCTCCGCTAAATGTCTGGTGTTGGCACTTTTACGATCTCCGACCACGACCATAACGTCCGCCCGTCCGGCGATATTCGCCGCCTCGGATTGACGTTTTTGCGTAGCATCACATATTGTATCAAAGATTTCGGCGTTTGTACACTGTTTTTTTAAAAATTTTACACACTCTTCCCATATCGAACGAATACAGGTCGTCTGTGCGGTAACCAGCAAATCCATGTCCTTCCGCGCCGGGTCCGCCGCCACCCAATCAGCCAGCTCTGCCGTGTTTTCCAGCACCACGCTACGCTCACAGCGGCTTGCGGCGGCCATCACCTCCGGATGGTGCGCTTCTCCGATAATGATGGGTGTCCGGCCCGCACGGGCTGCCCGTTCCACCAGCCGGTGGATCCGCAGCACATGGGGACAGGTGGCATCCATGATCTGTGCGCCCCGCTCCTCCAGCACCCGCAAAGCCTCCCGTGTCTCGCCGTGGGCACGGATGATCACCGTCTCTCCCGGCCGCACCTGCTGAGGGCTGTCCGCCTGCCGCGCACCCAACGCCTCCAGCGCTGTGATGACCCGGTCATTGTGTATGATACTGCCCAGCATAACGCAGCCGCCTTCCCGGGCAGCCACCTCCGCCATGTGCACGGCCCGTTCCACGCCGTAGCAGAACCCCGCCGTCTTCGCCAGTATCACCTGCATTCGATCCCTCCCAGGGCATAGGCCCGCCGCATGACCTCATGGGCGTTGGCAGTATATTCCTCCGCCGTACCCTTGCGGCCGGTGTACTCCGGCTCGAAGGGCTCGCCGATTATGATGGGCGTCTTGCGGAATATGCGCTTCTTCGTGCCGATATATACCGGCGCCAGCTTCACGCCGGCACGGATGGCCATCATGCCCGCGCCGGACTTGACATCCGCCTGTCCCGGTGTCTTCACCCGTGTTCCCTCCGGAAACAGGAACAGGTTCCACCCGTCCCGCAGGCTCTGTATGGCGGTCTTCACCGCCCCAATGTCACTGTTGCCCCGATCCACCGGAAACACACCGATCGCCCGCAGGAATCCACCCACGATTGGGATGGAGAACAACTGCTTCTTAGCCATGATCCGCACGTTGAACCGCTGGGGCATGGACAGCACGAATAGGATGGGGTCCCAGGCGCTGGAGTGATTGGCGCACAGCAGCACCGGTTCTCCGCCCTCCAGATGCTCCGTTCCCCGCAGGTCCACCGGCAGAAAAAACAGCACCAGCGGGCGCAGCACCCGCCACGCCGCCGCGTAAAACTTATTTCTCACGATGCCACACGCCCCCGTATCACATCCAGCAGCAGCTCCAGGCTGGCCGCGAAGTCCATGTCCGTGTTGTCGATCATAATGGCATCATCCGCCGGCCGCAGCGGCGCCGCCGCCCTGTGGGTATCGTTATAATCCCGCTGCTCCATATCCCGCAGCACCTCGTCAAAGGGCTTGGGCGTGCCCCGCTGCTCCAGCTCCAAAAACCGCCGCCGCGCCCGCGTCTCCACATCCGCGCACAGAAATACCTTCACCTCCGCGTCCGGCAGCACCACGGTCCCGATGTCACGTCCGTCCATGATGACGCTGTGCTCCCGCGCCAGAGACCGCTGCAGCTCCATCAGGAACGCCCGCACCTCCGGTATGGCCGACACGTCTGAGGCGTACTTCGATATCATCGGCAGGCGTATCTCCTTCGTCACGTCCTCGCCGTTGAGATACATCCGCTGCAGACCCTCCTCGTCATACCGCAGGGCCACAGTGATCTCCGGCAGCGCCGCGATCACCGCCGGCGCGTCCGTTGGCGCGATGTCGTGCCGATACATATACACGCCGATGGTCCGATAGATGGCCCCGGTGTCCACATATAAGATATGCAGCGCCTCCGCCGCCGCCCGGGCCAGCGTGCTCTTCCCCGCGCCGGACGGCCCATCGATGGCCACTGCGTACTGTCTCTCCGTCATGTCATTTCCTCGCTTTCTGCGGCACTCAGCCCCGCCAGATACCCCGTCGCCCATGCGATCTGTAAATTAAAGCCCCCCGTATAGGCGTCCACGTCCAGCACCTCGCCGGCAAAAAACAATCCCCTCACCCGCTTCGACGCCATGGTGTTTGGCGTTACCTCTCCCACCTTCACGCCGCCGGCGGTGACGATCGCCTCACTGACGGGCCGCGGCCCGGTAAGTTCCAGCGTAAAGTGCTTCAGCACCTGCACCAGTGCCCGGCGCTGTTCCTTTGTCAGGCTGTTGGCCTTTTCGCTTCCGGTCAGCCCCGCCCGGCGCAGCACCACCGGCGCCATGCTGTGGGGCACCAGCCCCGCGGCGATGGGCCCCATCTCCCGGTTGGGATTTTCTCCGATGTCCCGCAGCACCCGCGCGTCCAGCTTCTGCTCGTCCAGCGCCGGCTTCAGGTCGATCTCTATCGTATAGTGCTCTCCCTCCCAGCGCCGCAGATGGGCGCTGGCGGACAGCACCAGCGGTCCGGACACCCCGAAGTGGGTAAACAGTAGCTCGCCGAAATCCCGGAACACCGTCTTTTTCTTCCCGTTGTATACTGTCACTGCCACGTTCCGCAGGCTCAGGCCCTGCATAGCCGGACAGTCCTCGCCCGCGCACACCAGCGGCACCAGTGAGCCCCGCGGCGGCACAATGGTGTGTCCCAGTGCCTCCGCTATGCGGTAGCCATCCCCCGTGGACCCGGTGCCGGGATAGGACATCCCGCCTGTGGCCAGGATGACCGCCTGCGCGGGGTACGTTTCCTTCTCCCCTTTTACGGCGCATACCGCGCCATCCGCCGTCTCCACTGATACGGCCCGGTCACGGACCCACCGCACCTTCCGGCGCTTCAGCTCCCGCTCCAGCGCGTTGGTGATGTCGAAGGCACTGTCAGACACCGGAAACACCCGGTTTCCCCGTTCCACCTTCAGCGACACGCCCAGCGCCTCGAAAAACGCCATGGTGTCCCGCGGCGTGAACCGTGTCAGCGCACCGTACAAAAATCGCCCATTACCGGGAATGCTGGCAAGCAGCGTCTCCCGGTCACAGTCATTGGTCACATTGCACCGGCCCTTGCCGGTGATATTCACCTTCTTGCCCAGCCGTTCGTTGGGCTCCAGCAGCGTCACCGCCGCGCCCTGCCGGGCCGCGGTGATGGCCGCCATCAGACCGGCGGCGCCGCCGCCGATCACCACGATCTCCTTCGCCATGTCACTCGTCATCTTTCCCGAAAATACTGTACCTAGACCACACCTGCTCCATATCCGCCAGCGTGGCGGACAGGTCATCCCGCCGCTGCTGCCCCACCGCCAGGATCAGCGCGTTCAGCAGGCTCAGCGGCGCAGCCATGGAGTCCACGAAGGAGATCATGTCGCAGGGCGCCAGCAGCGATACCGCCGCCATGCCGTACAGCGGAGACAGTGCCGAATCGGTGATCGCCACCACCTCCGCGCCCCGCCGGCAGGCAAACTCCACCGCGTGGATAGCCATCTTGGAGTACCGCGGGAAGGATATTCCCACCAGCACGTCGCCCCTGCCGATGTGGGCCAGCTGCTCATAGATCTCACCGGCGGCGCTGGACTGCACCAGCGTCACGTTCTTGAAGATCAGGTGCAGGTAGAAGTTCAGATACCCCGCCAGAAATGAGGAGGACCGCACACCCAGGATATAGATGTGCTCCGCCCCCAGCAGCTTGTCCACCGCCCGGCTGAAGGCATCCCGGTCCAACTGCTCGATGACATTGTGTATGCTGTTCATATCCCGCTGCATCACACTGCCCAGAATGTCCGCGCCGGACATCTGATCCCGCGATACCTGTATCCGCTGGATGGAGGTCAGCTTACCCCGTATCAGCTCCTGCAGGGCCTTCTGCATCTCCGGATAGCCGTCGTAGCCCAGCTGCGCGGCAAAGCGCACCACCGTGGACTCACTGACGGAGGCCGTCTCGCCCAGCCGCGCGGCGGTCATAAACGCCGCGCGGTCATAATTGTCCAGTATAAACGCTGCGATGCGCTTCTGTCCCTTCGAAAAGGTATCCATCCCGGCCCGGATGGTCTGTAGCACGTTTTCATTCATGTTGATGGCTTCCTTTGATAGATTGCAGCTCCTCCGCTGTCAGATACCGCCACTTTCCCGGCGGCAGGTCACCCAGGGCGATACTGCCCTCCGCCACCCGGCACAGCCGGGTCACGGTCAGCCCTGCGGCGGCACACATCCGCCGGATCTGCCGCTTCTTACCCTGGTGGATCACCACCCGGTATTTCGCCGTACCATCCTTCTGATACAGCTCCGTCACCGCCGCCGGCACGATGGGCTGTCCGTCCAGTCTGTCCACCGCCGACAGCTGCCGTGCGCTGTCCTCTGCCGCGCCGGTGACCGTGACGATATACGTCTTGTCCACCTGGTGGCTGGGGTGCAGCAGCGCATGGGTCAGCGCCCCGTCGTTTGTAAACAGCAGTAATCCCTCCGAGTCCAGGTCCAGCCGTCCCACGGGATACACCCGTGCGCCGCAGCCCCTGACCAGCGATGCCGCCGTAGGGCGGCCCCGTTCGTCAGAGAGGGTGGTCACATAGCCCCGCGGCTTGTGCAGCATCAGATACACGTGCTGTGCCGCGCCCCGCAGGGGCCGTCCATCCACCCGGATATCGTCCGTCTCCGGATCCGCCTTGTCGCCTACATGGACCCGCCGTCCGTTGACGGTCACGCGTCCAGCGGCGATCCACTCTTCCGCCGTCCGGCGGGAGCACAGCCCCGCGGCGGCCAGCAGCTTCTGTATGCGCTCGGTCATGGCGATACCTCTCTCCCGTTTCCCAGTGCGCCGAGCAGGCGCGTCTCCAGCGTCTCCTGTATGCCTGTCAGCAGGAACCCCCAGCGGTACAGTGCCTCGTGGTCGTTCCAATCGTCCCCGTCCCGCAGTGTCACCGCCACCAGCCGATGTCCCGCCTGCTCCGCGCAGGACACCAGCGTCCGCCCCGCCGCCTTCGTGTACCCGGTCTTCAGCCCCACGCACCCGTCCAGGCGACTCAGCAGCTTGTTGTGGTTGGTCAGCGTCCGTCCGCCGATGACCGCCGTCCGTGTAGAGACCATCCGCCGCAGCGTCGGCTCGTTCACCGCCGCGCACCCCAGCAGCGCCATGTCATAGGCGGTGGAATAGTGCGCCTCGTCGTCCAGTCCGTTGGGGTTGGCAAAATGGCTGTTCCTCATGCCCAGCGCGGCGGCCTTTTCGTTCATCCGTTCCACAAAAGGCGCCACACCCCCGGCACATTCCGTCAGCGCCAGTGCCGCGTCGTTGCCCGAACACAACAGCAGCCCGTACAGCAGCTCCTCCAGCGTCAGCTTCTCCCCCGGCCGCAGGTACATGGAGGACCCCTCCGCCATGTGGGCGGCAGTTACGGTGATGACCTGCGACGGCGTCCCCTGCTCCAGGGCCACCAGCGCCGTCATCAGCTTGGTGGTGCTGGCGATGAGCATCCGCTTGTCCCCGTTCTTTTCATACAGCACCTGCCCCGTGTCCGCGTCCATCAGGACGCAAGCCGTGGCGGAGACCTCCACAGCCTCCGCCACAGCGGGTATGCATGTCAGCACGGCCAGTGCGGCGCACAGCGCCGCCAAGATCCCTCGGGTCACAGAAAGCCCTCCTCGTCACAGGATGCTCTCAGTCTATTCCCGCGCTGCTTGTCTTCTTGTCTGGTATCAGAAATCCTTGTTCCGCTTCTTATCCACGAAGCCCTCGACCCGATCCAGCAGCTCCGGCACCATCTCGATGACCCGGTCCACGGTGGTGATGGCCGGCGCACCCACCGGCAGCATACGGGTCACACCGCCCTTGACCACCAGGAAGGCCATGGGCTCCACCCGCACGCCCGCGCCGCAGCCGGCGCCGGAATTTTCCTTGTTCTTGCCGTAGTCACCGCCGCCGCAGCCGAAGCCGTAGCTCAGCCGGGAGATGGGGATCAGCGTCACGCCGTCCGGCGTGGTGATAGGTTCGCCCACGATATTGTTGGCGTCCACCATCTCCTTGACCTTCTCCATAGACTCCACCATCATGCTCTTGAGGTCATTTTTCTTCTCGGTCATTTCCATTGTCAGCTCTCCTTTGTCGAAGTTGATGTGGTCGTATGTCCCGCGCCGTCCGGCGCTGTGTGTACTGTTTCACGCTGCTTCGCGGCGCTCTGCGCCGCCGCCTTCGCCTTCTCCGCGGCGCTCTGCCGCTTCCGCATGGCCAGGAGCCACCGTATCACCGGCTTGGCGAAAGCCCAGCCGATGGCGAACAGGTCCCGTATCTGCAAACTCACGCCCAGCCGGCCCGTGAGCCGCAGCTGCTCGCTGTCAAAGTCCACCTCCACGTGGAGGCCGGGGTCCGGTATCCGCGTCAGCTGCTCCAGCTGCGGCATTACCGTCCACATTCCGGCGTTGATATAGCCGTACAGCTCCGCCGCCCCCGCCGGGTCCATCGCCCCCGGCAGCACCGCCGACAGCTCCAGCGGGTCGATCAGCAGCCGCTGCCGCGTCTTTCGCAGTCCGCCCTTCAGGGACGCCCACACCGCCGGCAGCAGCGTCTTGATATCCTGCGCCGACAGAGACGGCTTTTTCTTTTCCTTCCCCTTGGTGCTCTCCTCCTGCGGTGTCTTTTTCTTCTTTTCTTTCTTGGGCTTTTTGGGCTTCTCCGGTTTATCCGGTTTGGGAAGCATCTGTATCCGCGCCGGCCCCGCGATCACCGTGACGCTTGTGTCCGCAAGGTCGCCCGCGAAGTCTGCCCGCACGCCGATACGTAGCAGTGACAGCAGGAAGAAAAACAGCAGAATGCCCAGTATGATGTACACCGCCGTCATCGTGCTCCCTCCTCCCGCGTTATCTCTCCCGTATGCTTACAGCGCCTCCGCGCCGTTCTCCCCGTCCGCCGGTACCGTATCGTCGTCCAGCCGCAGCTGTCCGTCGGCCTCCATTCCCGGCAGCTGGGGCAGCTCCTCCAGCGAATTCAGATGAAACGCCCGCAAAAATGCCTGTGTCGTCCGGTACAGCCGCGGCCGCCCCGGCACCTGCAGCCGTCCGCACTCCTCGATCAGGTGACGGTCCAGCAGCAGCCCCACCGTGTACGAGCTGTCCACGCCCCGTATCTGGTCCACATAGGCCCGGGTGGTGGGCTGATAGTACGCGATGATGGTCAGCACCTCCAGCGCCGGCTGGCTGAGCTTGGCGGGCTTGCGTATCTCAAACGCCTTGCGGATCTGGTCGCCGTACTCCGGCGCGGAGCACAGCTGCCAGCTGTCCTCCATCCGCAGCAGCCGCACGCCCCGTCGCTCATAACTGTAATAGTCCTGCAAATGCTGCAGTACCAGCTCCACCGTGGGGCGGTCCATGTTCAGCGCCACGCAGATGCGATCCACCGCCACCGGCTCACCGGAGGCAAACAGTATGCCCTCTACGGCGGCCTCGATATCCTTCATTTCCAGTGTATCCATAGGTCTCCCCTTACATCAGTTCTTCGGGCGCGTCGCCCTCTGCAGTGACGGTGCAGTCGCTGGCCGCGCCGGCCAGCTTGATCAGATTGTTCCGGCACAGCTCCAGGACCGCCATGAACGTGGCCACCAGCTCACTGCGTGTCTTGCTGCCGCGGAACAGCAGCAAAAAGCGCGTAATGCCCACACCCCGCAGCCGCCGCAGGATCTCCTTCGCCTTTGTCTCCACAGGATACGGCTCCCGCTTCACGATCTCGTCAAAGGCCCGGATAGGCGGTGCCTCCGGCGCGCCCCGCCGGTCCGTGACCTCCTGCATGGTCAGCACCAGATCCGCCGGCTCCTGGTCGTACTCATAGATCTTCCCGCGCTCCATAGGCTCCGGCGGCCGGGTCAGAATGTTCCGTCCGAACTCGCTCAGGGGCGCCAGCCGTTCCGACAGCATACGCACCCGGGCATAGGCCTCGCCCCGCTTGCGCTCCTCCAACGACTTGATGAGGGCATCCATCTCGCTCTGGGCTTCCTCGTCCTCCAGGTTCAGCAGCATACGGGTCTTGATGAACATCAGCTGGGCGGCCATGGTGATAAACTCGCTGGCCACCTCCAGATCCATCCGCTTGCGCTTTTCCAGATAATCCTGGTACTGCTCCAGTATCAGTGCGATGGGGATATCCTGTATCTCTATCTTATTTTTTCCCAGCAGGTACAGTATCAGATCCAGCGGCCCCTCGAAGTCTTCCAGCGGCTCGTCGCCCCGCGTCTGTACCACCTTTTCCAGTTTAAAAATAGGATTGTCCAAATTTACACCTCAAAACCGACCAGCCTGCACAGCAGGGTAAATGTCCAGCGTATGGCGCTGTTCAGCGCGTTGCTGCCGACACCCACGGAGATGACCACCAGCAGCACCAGCATACCGAAGCGCTCATAGCGCATGAGCCAGTTGTACGCCCGGTCCGGCAGCAGCACCGCCAGCACCTTTGAGCCGTCCAGCGGTGGGATAGGCACCAGGTTGAACAGCCCCAGGCCCACGGACAGCGACGCCGTATCCACCAGGAAGGAAAACCATGTACCGCTGAAGCTCCCCGTGGTCACCGCCCGCAGGAACTCGCCCCGGGCGATCAGCAGCAGCAAAAGCGCCAGCAGGAAGTTGGATACCGGCCCGGCCAGCGCCGTCAGCGCCATGCCCTGCTTGGGCTTCTTGAAATAGCTGGGGTCCACCGGCACCGGCTTGGCCCAGCCAAAGCCAGCCGCCACCATCATAATAAGACCCAGCCAGTCGATGTGCCGCAGGGGGTTCAGACTCAGCCGGTGCGCCCGCTTGGCCGTAGGGTCGCCCAGCGCATAGGCTGCCAGGCCGTGGCACGTCTCGTGTATAGTCAGGCACAGGAACACGGACGCCACGCGGAGCAGTATGCTCTCCAGCGAACCGAAGTCCAGCGCGTTCCAAAGATTTGTCAAATATTGCAACAGCAGCGCCTCCGAGAGATAAAATGACAGCTTTCCTGCATTATAGCAGAAACCGGCCGGAAAGTCTACACCCATTGTCACCGTTCCGACCACTTTGTAACCATTTTGTATCCGTCTTTCCACCGGTTCGTAGCTTTTCTGTAAAGATACGTACCACTATATATGGTATGCTGTAAGCACAGAAGGAAACGAACATTCCCACACCATGAAAGGAGAACAACTACTATGGATAGAACGAAGCTCATCACCTCTCTGGTCATCCTGTGCCTCGCCTCCGCTGTGGCCGCATTCCTGATGCCGCCCGCCCACGGTGCGCTGCTCTCCTTCGTGAGCATCGCGTCGGCGGCTGTCATCGCTGTCCTCGCCGTTGTCACGCTGGTGCGGATGCTGATGCAGCGTCGCGCGTTTTGACATAGAGGGCGCAAGTCAACTGTGTTTATTGAAAGCAGGCAGTCAACCGGACCGTATGTAGGAAGCTGTCCATCATAGCCATGTGATCTCCCCCCCTACCGCACATATCTGTTCCGTACCATATTATTTTCTCCCCAACTACGACCAACAAAGCGGCAGACCCGCAGGCATTGCCTGCGGGTCTGTCGCTTTTTATGACTGCCGATTTATCCCTTCAGCGCCGATACCGCCGCCCGGGCGGCCGCCGCCGCGTCCTCCGTGTACACGTCCGCGCCGATCTCGTCGCAGAAGCTCTGGCTGATAGGCGCGCCGCCCACAAATATCTTCACCTGATCTCGGATACCTGCCTCCCGGGCCAGCGTCACCACCCGGCGCATCTCGCCCATGGTGGTGGTCAGCAGGGATGAGCAGGCGATCACGCCGCAGCGCTGCCGCTTCGCCGTCTCCACGAACTGCTCCGGCGTCACGTCCACGCCCAGGTCGATGACCTCTACGCCGCTGCCCTCCAGCATGATCTTCACCAGGTTCTTGCCGATGTCGTGCATATCGCCCCGGACGGTACCGATACACGCCCGGCCCACCGTCTCGGCATTCCCGCCGGTCATCAGCGGCTTCAGCTCCGCCAGCGCCGCCGTCATGCACCGGGCGGCCATCAGCATCTCCGGCACGAAGGCCCGGTTGGCGGAGAATGCCTCGCCCAGGTCGTTCATACCGCGGATCAGCCCGCCGGACAGGATCTCCTGCGGCGTCCGACCCTGCTCCAGCGCCTCCCGGCACAGCGCCAGCACCTTTTTCTGCTGTCCCTTTTCCAGCGCTGCGGCCAGGCGGGCCAGTACGTCGCCGTTCTCGACAGCGGCGCCCGCCGCCTGCCGCACGGCGACAGCCCGCACCCGGCGTGGCACCGACGGCAGATCGAACCGCGGCACGTGCAGCGCCCGGTTGTAGTCCGCTATGGCCCGGTCGATGTACTCGTCCACATGGGGATACACCGCCCCCGGCAGGCCATAGGTGATGGAGGGAATATAGTGCCCACCCGGGCAGCACCGCCGCAGGGTATCCATGGCATAGCCGTAGATCTCCTCCGGCGCGGCATCCGCCCGGTCGATGGCGGCGCCCATGCCGCCCATCAGCACCAGCCGCCCGTGCAGCTTCTGCTGGAGGGCCGGTATATCGTTCTCCGGCAGTACACCTTGCCACACCTGAATGCCGATCTCCGCCATGTCCTCCACGATCGGGACCAAATAGGAGTCCGCGTGGTGGATGGCGATCACGCCCCGGGACCGGATATAGCCGTAAAACCGCCGGTACGGCTCCTTGAAGAATTCCCGCCACATTTCCGGCTTCATAAACAGCGCATCCTTGGTGCCCCAGTCGTCGTGAGAGAAGATCACGTCCGGCCGCAAATTGTCGATGAGCAGCTTCACGTATAGCAGCCGATACGTGGTGATGTAGTCAATGAGCGCGTGCATCTCCTGTGGGTGCTCATACAGGTTCGTCAGCGTGTCCTCAAAGCCCATCAGGAAGTGGCACTGCTCGAAGATACCGGTACCCATAAAGCCCGCCAGCAGCTTCTCCTCCCCGCAGGCCGCCCGTGCCGCGGCGCGGCACGCCTCCCAGCCCTCCGTGCAGGCGGCGATGTCCGGCGCGTGGACCGTCTCCCGCCAATGGGTGATGTCCGGGCACACCGCCAGGCCGTCCGTGGTGACGGGCATAGGCCCCGGCGCGTCGGCGGGAAAGCTGATGGTGGTGCCCCAGCGGTCTTTGCTGACGGTCCCCCGCTTCCGGTTGCCCCGCAGATAGGTGTTGATGGGATCGTTCAGGCACATGTGCAGCGCCTCGTACTGGCACAGCTGGCGATCCGGCTGACCATTGGGCTTCAGCAGCTCCAGAAAGTTCTCCTTGGGCGTCATCATATCATTTCACCTCTTCGGTATAGAGTAGGCACGATGTATACGTCATGGTCCGCGGTCCGTAGTTATATGACAGCCCGGACCGCAGGCACACGTCCCCCACCAGCAGTCCGTAGGCCTCCATAGAGGACATCCGCTTGTCCGGGAACCGGCAGGGTCGGTCCGGGCAGGTACACCGTCGGCACACGGTGCATGCTCCCGCTGACAGGGGCAGGCAGTCCGGCAGCAACAGCCGCGCCTGCCGCGCAAAGTCCGCAAAGGCCCGCTTGTGCCGCCGCTGGATCGCCTCCATCCCCTCGTAGTCGAAGTCGTCCGCCAGCGTCCCGGTGGTCTGCACCAGCACCCCGGCGTCAAAGCATCCCATGGCCGCCGCGGCATCCTCCAGCGTCCCGCAGCCGGGCGGACAAGCCCAGTTGGCGTTCCACTTCCCGCACCGGTCCGCCCGGCACATCTCCCGCACCTCCCGCCGGGGCGTCAGCGCGTTCATGTCCACCGGCGCGGCGTGGGAGAACCCGTTTTCCGCCGCCAGCGTCATCAGTTTCGTTCTCATGGCAAATCCTCTTGACAAAGCCGCCCTGGGCTGATAAAAGTAGTAGTGGAATTATTATAAAAAGGGGTGTTGCCCGTGTCAAGTATCCGCGTGACCCGCGGCGGAGATGTTTTTCGCCTCCCCTGCAATGATACCGATACCCTGCTGGCTCTGCTGCGCCGCGCCGGCTGTACCCTGCCCGCCGCCTGCGGCGGCCACGGCCGCTGCGGCAAATGCCGCGTCAGCGTCAACGGCGTGCCGCGTCTGGCCTGCCGTGTGGTGCCGGAGGACGGCGACGAGATCGTCCTCCCTCCCGCCGCCGGCGGGCGCATCCTCACCGAGACGCTGGATCCCCCCGCCGTCCCCACCGGCGAGACAGGCTGCGCCGCCGCCATCGACCTGGGCACCACCACCACGGCGCTGCGGCTGTACGACCTGGCCACCGGCCACGCCCTGGCCACCTGCGCCGACTGGACGGCTCTGGCCCCCTACGGCGCGGATGTCATCACACGCATCCAGTATACCATCGACCACCAGGACGGGCTCACCCGCCTGTCCTCCCTGCTCCGCCAGCAGCTGAAGGCCCTGCTCACCCGGGCACTCTCCCAGGCCGGGCGACAGCCCGCCGAGCTGAAGCGCACCGTGACCGCCGGCAACACCGTCATGCAGAGCCTGCTCGCCGGTGTATCCGTCCGCCCGCTGGCCGCCGCCCCCTTCTGCCCGGAGACCTTCTTCCGTCAGAGTTCCGGCCTCACGCTGCTGGACGCGCCGCTGTACTGCGTCCCCTGCGCGGCGGGCTTCGTGGGCGGCGATATCACCGCCGGCCTGCTGGCCTCCGGCCTTGCCCGACGCGCGGGCCATTTCCTGTTTCTGGACATCGGCACCAACGGCGAGATGGCCCTGGGCGGCATGGATGGCTTCACCTGCTGCGCCGTGGCCGCCGGCCCCGCCTTCGAGGGCGCGGGCATCGCCTGCGGTATGCTGGGCGTGGACGGTGCGGTCAGCCGCGTCCGGTACAGCGGCGCCTTCAAGATGAACGTCATCGGCGGCGGCGAGGCAGTCGGTCTCTGCGGCTCTGGTCTCATCGACCTGACGGCCCTCCTGCTGCGCCTGGGCGTCATTGACGAAGGCGGCCGTCTCCTACCGCCGGAAGACGCGCCTGAGGCGTTCCGCCGCTATTTGACCCGTGACGAAAACGGCTGCGGCGTCTTCCACTTGACCGACCGGGTGTATCTCACCGCCGCTGATGTCCGGGCGCTGTAGCTGGCCAAGGCAGCGGTGGCCGCCGGCGTGCAGATACTGCTGGCGCAGCAGGGGCTGACCCTTTCCGCGCTGGACGCTCTGTACCTATCCGGCGGCTTCGGGATGTACCTTGACCCCGCCAGCGCCGCGGCCATCGGTATGCTCCCCCGTCTCCCCGCCGCCAAGCTCCACAGCGTAGGCAACGCCGCCCTCTCCGGCGCGGCACAGCTGGCCCTGCGGGGTGATATGTCCGCCGCGGACGGCATCGTCAACCGTCTCACCTATCTCGAGCTCTCCGGGCGTCCCGACTTCGCCGACGCCTTTGCCAAAAACATTCCCCTAAGATCCATGCAATGGAGGTAACACCTATGGAGCTTCGTTTTCCTCTGATTTTGGACGGTGCCACCGGCACCGAGCTGCAAAAGCGCGGCTATACAGGCGACGTCTGCGCCGAGCAGTGGACACTGGACCATCCGGACGCCATCATCGACATCCAGCGCGGCTATGTGGCCGCCGGCAGCCAGGTGGTCTACACCCCCACCTTCGGTGCCAACCGCCGCAAGCTGGAGGAGTCCGGCCTGTTCAACTGCACCGCCGACTACAACCGCCGTCTGGCGGAACTGTCCGCCCAGGCGGTGCAGGGCAAGGCCCTGCGGGCAGGCGATATGTCCCCCACCGGCGCGTTCCTCGCCCCGCTGGGCGACGTGTCCTTCGAGGAGCTGGTGGACATCTACACCGAGCAGGCCGCCGGTCTGGAACGCGCCGGCGTGGACCTGTTCGTCATCGAGACCATGATGACCCTCTCCGACGCCCGTGCGGCGGTGCTGGCCGTCCGCAGCGTCAGCGACAAGCCTATCTTCGTCACCTTCACCTGTGACGAAAACGGCCGCAGCGTCTCCGGCACCGACATCACCGCGGCGCTGGTGGTCCTGCAGGGCATGGGCATCGACGCCTTTGGCCTGAACTGCTCCGCCGGCCCGGAGCAGATACTTCTCCAGCTGAAGCGCCTGCGGGAATATGCCCGGGTCCCCCTGATCGCCAAGCCCAATGCCGGTATGCCCATCATCGAGAATGGCGAGACGGTCTACCGCTGCACCGGCGAGGAATTCACCGCCCTGGTGCCGGAATTTCTGGCCGCCGGCGTGGCCGTGTTCGGCGGCTGCTGCGGCACCACCGCCGCGCATATCGCCGCCCTGGCCCGGGCACTGGGCGGCGCGGTCATCACGCCGCCGGCCCCGCAGCATACGAACGAGCTGCCCGCCGCCACGGAGAAGCTGCCCTTCCCCCTGCCTGTCGATGTCTCCTGGCACACCGTCGTCGACCTGACCGGCGATGCGGAGGAGACGCTCACCGCCGCGCTGGACAGCGGTGAGACGGTCCTGGCCCTGCGTATCGCCTCCTGGGACGATGTACAGGCCCTGGCGGACTACCAGTATATGCTCACCAAACCGGTGTGCTTCGTCTGCGACGACACCCAGCTGCTGGAGGCCGCCCTCCGGGCCTATCAGGGCCGCGCCCTGTACGACGGCGCCCTGCCGGAGGACACGCTCCTGCCCCTGTGCGCCAAATATGGTCTCCTGCTGTAAAAAAAACAAGGCCCCCGCGGGCCTTGTTTTTTATTCCTTTTTCCCGGTACAGCCGCCGCAGCTCCCGCCGCAGCCAGAACAGCCGGCGCATCCGCCGTTTTTCCGCGCCCGCCGCGCACTACGCAGGGCCAGCACACCGCACAGCGCCACCAGTGCCAGCAGCACCCAGTCCATCCAGCTCATAGCAGCAGCCCTCCCACAGCGTAAGCGATGTACGCCGCCAGCCACGCCACGCCGCACTGCATCAGCACCACGCCCACCGTCTTGATGCGGGAGCCCAGCTCCCGGCGGATGGTGGCCACCGCCGCCACACAGGGCGTATATAGCAGCGTGAACACCAGAAAGCTGACGGCGCTGCGGGTGGTGAACAGGGACGTGATGGCGGCGCTGCCCAGCAGCACCTGCAGGGTGCTGAACACGGACTCCTTGGCGATAAAGCCGGAGATCAGCGCCGTGGCGCAGCGCCAGTCACCAAAGCCCAGCGGCCTGAACAGCACCGCCAGCCACTGGCCGATCAGCGCCAGCAGACTGTCCGCGCTGTCCGTGACCACATTGAGCCGCGTGTCAAAGCTCTGTAGGAACCAGATCACCACCGTGGCCAGGAAGATCACGGTAAAGGCCCGCTGCAAAAAGTCCTTGGCCTTCTCCCACAGCAGCAGCCCCACGCTTTTAGCGGAGGGCATACGGTAGTTGGGCAGCTCCATGACAAAGGGCACAGGCTTGCCCCTGAAGGCGGTCCCCTTCATCACCAGCGCTGCCAGAATACCCACCACGATACCCAGCACATACAGGGAGATCATCACCAGCGCCTTGTGGTCGGTGAAGAACGCGGCGGTAAAAAAGCCATAGATGGGGATCTTGGCCGAGCAGCTCATATAGGGCGTCAGCAGAATGGTCATCTTCCGATCCCGGTCCGAGGATACCGTGCGGGTAGCCATGATAGCCGGCACCGAGCAGCCGAAGCCGATCAGCAGCGGCACGATGCTCCGCCCGGACAGACCGATCTTCCGCAGCAGCTTGTCCATGACAAAGGCCACCCGGGCCATGTAGCCGGTGTCCTCCAGAATGGACAGGAAGAAAAACAGCGTCACGATAATGGGCAGGAATGACAGCACGCTGCCCACACCGGCGAAGATACCGTCAATAATAAGGCTGTGCACCACCGGGTTGATGCCGTAGGCGGTCAGCGCCCCGTCCACGCCGGCGGTCACGTAGTCGATACCCAGCGCCAGCAGGTCGCTTAGCCCCTGGCCAATAACATCGAACGTCAGCCAGAAGATCAGCAGCATCACGCCGAAGAATACCGGCAGCGCCGTGTATTTCCCCGTCAGTACCCTGTCCCAGGCCACGCTGCGCTTGTGCTCCTTGCTCTCATGGCACTTGACCACCGCGTCGGCGGTGACCTGCTCGATGAACGTATACCGCATATCCGCCAGCGAGGCGTTGCGGTCCAATCCGTTCTCCGTCTCCATCTGCACGATGCAGTGCTCCAGCAGCTCCCTCTCGTTCTGATCCAGCACCAGCCGGTCCGCCATATCCCTGTCGCCCTCAATGAGCTTCGTGGCGCAGAACCGGGGCGGCAGACCCAGCCGCTCAGCGTGGTCCTCGATCAGATGCACCACCGCATGGACGCACCGGTGCACCGGCGAATTCGCCGCGCAGAAGTCATAGACCTTGGGCAGCACCCGGTTTTTCGCCGTCTCCACCGCCCGGTCCATCAGCTCGGACACACCCTCGCCCTTGGCCGCGGTAATAGGCACCACGGGAATACCCAGGTCGTCGGACAGCTTCTGCACGTCGATGGTGCCGCCGTTGGCGCGCACCTCATCCATCATGTTCAATGCCAGCACCATAGGCACCCGCAGCTCCAGCAGCTGCAGTGTCAGGTACAGGTTGCGCTCGATGTTGGTAGCATCCACGATATTGATGATGCCGTCCGGCTTCTGGTTCAGTATGTAGTCCCGCGTGACGATCTCCTCCTGGGTATAGGTACGCAGGGAGTAGATGCCCGGCAGGTCCACCACGGTGCACTCCTTGTGCTCCCGTACCTCTCCGGACTTCTGGTCCACCGTCACGCCGGGGAAATTCCCCACGTGCTGGTTGGAGCCGGTCAAAGCATTGAACAGCGTAGTCTTGCCGCAGTTCTGGTTGCCCGCCAATGCAAAGATCATACGCGATTCCTCTTTTCCACGGTGATCTGTCGGGCGTCCTCCACCCGCAGCGTCAACTCATAGCCCCGCACGTGTATCTCGATGGGGTCCCCCATAGGTGCCACCTTCCGCAGTGTCACCAGCGTCCGTGGCGTCAGTCCCATATCCAGCAGGCGGCAGCGCAGTGCGCCCTCCCCGCCCACAGCGGTGATGACGCCGCTGTCGCCGATCTTCAGTTCATTCAGTGTCATAGCGCGTTACCTCAACAGCCTATCTGTATTGTGTGGTATGATGTTAGCACAGGCTAACCGCTCTGTCAAGAAACACCCGCCATTGTAACGACAGTTAAATATATTTAACTGTCACTTGCTTTTACGCCAGTCGTGTGTTATACTTTAGTTAGAGTACTCTAAGCAGCAAAGGAGGTGCCGCCGTGGTATTACAGGAATCCGGCGAGATGTATCTGGAGAGCATCCTGGTCCTGATTCGTCAGGGGAAGGCCGTCCGTTCCATCGACATCGTGGACTATATGGGCTACTCCAAGCCCAGCGTCAGCCGCGCCGTTGGCCTGCTGAAGGCCGGGCAGTATATCGACGTAGACGACGGCGGCTACATCACCCTCACCGCCGCCGGGCGCGAGGTAGCCGAAAAGATCTACGAGCGCCACACGGTCCTCACGGACTTTCTCCGCCGCCTGGGTGTGGACGAGGCCAGCGCTGCCGAGGACGCCTGCCGCATGGAGCACGTCATCAGTGACGCTACCTTCCAGGCCCTGAAGCGTCATCTTGCATCCCCCCAATAACCGCTGAACAAGCCGCCCTCCGGCGGTTCCTTTCACACAAAAGCCTCCCCCGGTTTCACCGGGGGAGGCTCATTCTCCGCCTCCGGCCAAGCCGGAGACCTTGCTTTTCAGTTGCTGTCGGTGCTGTACAGCCCCGCTGCGTCGTCCAGCGGCACGGAGAACGTCACCGTCTGCGCCTCAGTGTGGGCGCCGGCCTTCTCCATGATGGACTGCATGATGGCCGCCCGCTTATCGGCGGAGGTCACCAGGAAGATCATCTCCCGTTCCTCCGAGATGGCCATGCCGAAGAACTTGTTGGTGTTCCCCGCGTCGGTAGCCCGGGCGTGAATGACCGTACCGCCCCGCGCGCCGGCGGCGGAGGCCGCCTCCATCACCGCGTCGGTGTACCCGGTATTGGTGATCGCCACGATCAGCTGATACGCGTTCTCGTTCATCTGCTCTTCCTCCTTCACAGTCATATCCGGCTGCGCGTCGCTTTTGCCGGAGATCAGATAGTTCAGCGCCGTCCTTCCGCCCACGCTGCTCAGGTGCAGGCACACGGCGATACCGCTGCCGGGCCGGTCGATCCGCATGGTGTCCACCAGCTCCCGCATCAGCACCTCCTTGACAGCCGGCGTCACCACGGAGAACATCACGGACTTCTCCGTAGCCTCCAGACCCAGATAGCTCAGCACGTCGTTGCTGGCGGTGCCCCGTCCCAGGGCGGTGAACACCACCGGCGCGCCGAAAGCCCGGTAGAAATCCAGAAAATGCGTGGCGCCCATGACCCGGTTGGTGATGGTGATCATCAGATACAGACGGTTCTTGGTTGTTTCAGACATATCTCCACCTCCTCAGCACAGCTCGATAAGCTCCTCCACCGCCACAGGTGCGGCAGGAGCAGGTGCGCGGCGCAGCTTTCTCTGATAGCTCAGGCCCAGCAGCTGTATGGTCACCAGCGGCGTCATGGCCACCATCGCCACCACACCGAAAGCGTCCGTCACCAGATTGCCGCCCACAGCGTCGCAGGCGCCCAGGGCGAAGGGCAGCAGGAACGTAGCCGTCATGGGTCCGGAGGCCACGCCGCCGGAGTCGAAGGCCACGGACGTAAAGATCTGCGGCACCACGAAGCTCAGCGCCAGACTCAGCACATAGCCCGGCACCAGGAACCACATGATGGAGATACCCGTCAGCACCCGGATCATAGCCAGCCCCAGCGAGATGGCCACGCCCACAGACAGCGCCAGGTTCATGGCGTGAGCCGGGATGGAACCGGCGGTGATCTCCTCCACCTGCTTGTTCAGCACATGGACAGCCGGCTCCGCCTGTACGATGAAATAACCGATGACCATAGCAATGGGGATAAGTATCCAATTATAGGTATGGCTGGCGATGCTGCCGCCCAAAAAGCTGCCCACGGGCATAAAGCCCACGTTCACGCCCATCAGGAAGATGGTCAATCCTATGTACACATACACCAGACCGATGACCATGTGCAGTATCTCCTTGCGCTTGAGTCTGCGGGTCACCAGCTGGAACAGGATCAGGAAAGCGCCGATAGGCAGCAGCGCCGATGCCGTCTCCTTCAGATAGTGAGGTATCTCGCTGAGATACAGATCGAACATCTCCACCGTGTCCTTGGCATCCGGCATGACCGCCGCAGTGTAGGCACTTCCGTCCGGCTTATACAGCAATCCAAGGATCAGCACCGTGATGATCGGCCCGATAGAGCACAGCGCCACCAGGCCGAAGCTGTCGCCCCCTGCCTGCTTGTCGCTTCGCACGGCGCACACGCCCACGCCCAGCGCCATGATGAACGGCACCGTCATGGGTCCGGTGGTCACACCGCCGGAGTCAAAGGCCACCGCCCAGAAATCCGGCGACACGAACATCGCCAGCGTGAACACAATGGCGTAAAACCCGATCAGCAGCCACCGCAGCTGGATACCCAGCACGATACGCAGCAGGGCGATGACCAGGAACACACCCACGCCCACCGCCACGGACCAGATGATCACGTTGTTCTCGATGGCCGGTACCTGGTTGGCCAGCACCTGCAGATCCGGCTCCGCCACGGTAATGATCATGCCGATGAGGAAGCCCACCACCGTGATGATCCACACCTTCTTTCGCCGTGTGATCTCGGAGCCTACCGCCTGTCCCAGCGGGATCATGGACATCTCCGACCCCAGCGTGAACAGTCCCATGCCAGCGATCAGCATCAAGCCGCCCAGCAGGAACGCCACCATGGCGTTGTTGGGCACCGGCGCAATGGTGAAGCACAGCACCAGCACGATCAGCATTACCGGCAATACCGATGTCAGCGACTCGTGCAGCGGTTTTTTGAATACAGCAAAGACGTTTTCCGCCTTCTGCCGTTTTTTACGCAGTCTCGCCTGCTCGTCCTGAATAGTCCTGTGGCTCAAGTCTACCTTCCTTTCCTCGTCCTCCATAGCCTATACCAAAAAGCGGCGCATCTGTCCGTATCGGGCAGACACGCCTCCGCATCTTAACAGGTATATTGTACCATATGTTCACTTTTGGCACAACCCCACCGCTGTTAATAATGTGTGAAGATTGCACCGGGTTTTTTACGCCGTTTTCTCCACCAGCGCCGCCGCGTGGGCCGCTATGCCCTCGCCGCTGCCGGTAAATCCCAGTCCCTCCTCCGTCGTCGCTTTCACAGAGACACATCCCGCGTCCAGTCCCATGGCCGCCGCCAGTCTCTCCCGCATCTCCGGGATATAGGGCGCCAGCTTCGGCGCCTGGGCCGCCACCGTAGCGTCCACATTCACAATGGTCCAGCCCGCCTCCGCCAGCACCGCCGTCACCTGCCGCAGCAGCGCCGTGCTGTCCGCCCCGGCGTAGCGCGCATCGCTGTCCGGAAACAGCTTGCCGATGTCCCCCAGCGCCGCAGCGCCCAGCAGGGCATCCATCACCGCGTGGGTCAGCACGTCCGCGTCGGAGTGCCCCAGCAGCCCCTTCTCAAAGGGCACCGTCACACCGCCCAGCACCAGGGCGCGGCCCGGTACCAGCCGGTGTACGTCATAGCCATATCCAATGCGCAGATCCGTCATGCTCTGTTCTCCCTCTCCCGCAGGAATGCCTCTGCCATGGTCAGGTCCTCCCGCGTGGTGATCTTGATGTTCTCCCGCCAGCCGGGGGCCAGCCATACCTCCTTGCCCAGCCGTTCCACGGCGGAGCAGTCGTCCGTGATGTCCGCCCCGGCCTGAATAGCCGACTGCAGAGCAGCCTTCAGGATGTTCGCCTGAAACACCTGTGGTGTCTGTACGGCGTACAGCGTTTTCCGGTCCGGCGTGGACTGCACCAGCCCCGCCATATCCGCCACCTTCACCGTGTCCGTCACCGGCAGCGCCGGCGCGGCGGCATAGGTCCGCTGTCCCAGCCGCACCATGTCGTCCACCTGCTCCGGCAGGATCAGCGGCCGCGCGCCGTCATGCACCGCCAGCAGCTCGCAGCTGTCGCCGGCCGCCAGCGCCGCCAGCAGCACCGACTGAGTGCGGCTCCCGCCGCCCTCCACCACGCGCAGCGGCGTTTTGACATTCGCCCCGGCACACAGGGCCGCGATCTCCTCCAGGCGCTCCGGGCTTACCGCCACCACGATCTCGTCGATCAGCGCCGCCTCATCCAGCGCCCGCAGCGTCCGCAGCAGCACCGGCACGCCGCACAGCGGCGCCGTCAGCTTATCCGTGCCGCCCATGCGCTCAGAGCGCCCCGCGGCAGGCACCAGCGCCGCGCAGCGGGGGTGCCGTTCCTTTTTCCGGTTTAACAGCTTGTCAAAGAGCTTCCCCATCGTCATTCGCACGCTCCCGTCATCACCGCGCCATCCAGCAGACGCTCCGCCTCTTGGTATCCGATCTCCCGCACCATCGCCAGCTCCGACAGCAGTATCTCCTTGGCACTGTGCAGCATTTTTCTCTCTCCGGTGGACAGTCCCCGCGCCGCCTCCCGCCGCATCAGGGACTTGACCACCCGTGCCACCTCCGTCAGGTCGCCGCTTTTCAGCCGCGCCATGTTCTCCCTGTAGCGGCGGTTCCAGTTGCGCTCCTCCGCCACCGTCAGCGATGGGATGGCCGAGAGCACCGCGTCCATTCTCTCCCGATCATACAGCAGCCGCACGCCGATGGCCTCGCAGTTATCAGTGGGCAGCTTCAGTACCAGTCCGCTGACGGCTTGACGGAACACATAGTACGTCCGCGCCGCGCCGTACAGCAGCTCCTCCGTCACGTTCTCGATAACGCCCGCCCCGTGCATGGGGTGCACCACCCGCTGACCGATGCCGTACATACCGCCGCCTCCCTTCCTGCTGTTCTTGTAGAAAATTATACCGTATTCCCCCACTTTTTACAAGGGATTTCCGTATCTTTCCCGTAAAAAGCACGGTCCCCGGCACTGCCTGGGACCGTGCTTTTCCGTTATCTCGCCTCGTACAGTGCCTTGCAGGCCCGGTACATCTCGTAGCAGTCCACCTTGGCCACCACCTCGAAGGGCGCGTGCATGCTCAGCACCGGCACGCCGGCATCCAGCGTGGCGATGTTCCGGTTGGCCATATACTGTGCCACCGTCCCGCCGCCGCCGGCGTCGATCTTGCCCAGCTCGCAGATCTGCCACCGCACGCCCGCGCCGTCCAGCACCGCGCGCACATAGGCCACCGTCTCCGCGTTGGCGTCCGAGGAACCGGACTTGCCCCGCGCGCCGGTGTACTTGCAGATACCCACACCGTAGTTGACAAAGGCCGCGTTCTTCTTCTCGTACACATCGGCAAAGTTGGGGTCATAGGCCGCCGTCACGTCGGCGGACAGGCAAAAGGCGTTCTCAAAGCACGCCTTCAGCGGCACGTTCTGGCCGTCGCACAGGTCAGACATAAAGGCGTCAAAGGCCGCGGACTGCATACCCGTCACGCCCATGGAGCCGATCTCCTCCTTGTCCGCCAGCACGCATACCGCCGTCTTGTCCGGCGTTTCGATATCCAGCAGCGCCCGCAGCGCCGCGTAGCCGCACACCCGGTCATCGTGACCGTAGGACCCGATAAGGCTGCCGTCAATACCGATGTCCACCGCCTCCGCGGCGGGAACAGCCTCCAGCTCCGCGGAGGCGAAGTCGCTCTCCGTGATGCCGTACTTGTCGTGCAGCCGCTTCATCACGTGCAGCTTCACCCGGTCCTTGTCCTCGCTGTCCCCGATGGGCCGGCTGCCCACCAGCAGGTTCAGCGTCTCGCCGGGCACCGCCTCGTTCAGGGGCTTCCGGCCCTGTTCGCCGCCCAGATGGGGCAGCAGGTCCGTGATGACCAGCTGGGGCTCGCCCGCCTCGCCGATGCACACGTCTACCACGCTGCCGTCCTTCTTGGCCACCACGCCCCGCAGCTGCAAGGGGATAGTCACCCACTGGTACTTGCGGATACCGCCGTAGTAGTGGGTCTTGAAATATGCCATCTCGCTGTCCTCATACAGCGGCGTGGGCTTCAGATCCAGCCGCGGCGAGTCGATATGCGCCGCCGCGATCTGCGCGCCCTCGGCCAGGCTCTCCTTACCGATGACCGCCAGCATCAGCCCCTTGCCCCGGTTGCAGGTGTACACCTTATCCCCGGCCTTCAGCGCCATGCCGCGCTTATACTGCACAAAGCCCTTCGCCTCTGCCGCGGCGATAGCCGCCCGGGCGCTGAGCCGTTCGGTCTTTCCCGCGTTCAGGAACGCCTTGTAGTCCGCGCAGTAGGCCTCCATCTCCGCCAGCTGCGCCTCGTCCAGCGTATCATACCCGTTCTTGTCATTCCGCAGCAGCTGCTCCCGCAGCGCCTTCATTTCCTCGCTCATGCTCGTTCCTCCTTCAATATCGTCTCCAGCGCCTGCCGTGCCTTTTCCGTAAAGGCCGCCGCGCTGCCGCAGTCGTTCACCAGCACGTCCGTGCACCGGGCCCGGTAGAACGCTTCGTCCTTCTGTGCCCGCACCCGCAGCCGCGCGTATGCCTCCGGTATGCCGTCCCGCGCCATGATGCGCGCCACCCGCGTCTCCGCCGGCGCGATCACCGCCACCGTCCGGCGGCACAGCCCGTCCAGCCCGCTTTCGATCAGGTTGATGGCGTCGATGCCCACCACCGCCGCGTCGCTCGCGTCCATCCGCCGCCGCAGCTCCCGGGGCAGCCGCGCATAGATGATCCCGTTCAGCGTCTCCAACGCCGCCGGATCGCCGAATACGAGGTTCCCCAGCTTCTGCCGGTCCAGACCGCCGTCCGCCGCAAACACCGGGCCGAACGCCCCGGCGATGGCCTCCCGCAGCGCTCCGTCCGTCCGCAGCAGCTCATGGTAGATGGCGTCGCAGTCCAGCACCAGCCCGCCCAGCTGCTCCAGCGCCCGCAGGGCGCTGGTCTTGCCCGCGCCGGTAGGCCCCGTGAAGCCGATGACCAGCGGCGATGCGTCCACCGTGTGGAACCCCGCCGCCTTTTTCAGCCGGTTGCTCACCGCCAGTCCCAGTCCCGCCTCGTCCGGGCACTGGGCATAGATGGCCGTCACCTCCGTCTCGTCGAAGGTCCGCAGCGCGTCGAACACGCGCTGTGCCTGGGCCAGCTTGTCTCCTGCCGGTCCCAACCGATGTACAATGTGCCCCGCGAACAGCGGCGCGTACTCGTCAAAGCAGATGACCCCGGCTCCCGCCGGCAGGTGCGCCGCGATGTACGCCGCGCTTCGCCGCGGCGCGCCCGTCACCACCGTCACGGCAGCCCGGGGCGCGTAGTGCCGGTACTTCATTCCCGGTGCCTTGGCCTTCTCCCCGTCGGACAGCTTCTGCCGCACGGCCTTGTCCACGGCCACCTCCCCCAGCACCGCCTCCAGTGCCTCCAGCGGCAGTCCGCCGGGCCGCAGCAGCCGGGGTGGCTGCACCGTCAGATCGATAATAGTGCTCTCTACGCCTACGGCGCAGGGTCCGCCATCCACGATGCCGTCGATCTTGCCCATCATGTCCTCCATCATGTGCCGCGCACAGGTGGGGCTGGGCCGTCCGGAGGTATTCCCGCTGGGTGCCGCCACCGGCGTATCCGCTGCCGCGATAATGGCCCGCGTCACCGGATGGTCCGGGCAGCGGACGCCCACGGTATCCAGCCCGCCGGTGGTCCGCAGGGGCACGCAGTCGCGCCGGGGCAGGATCATGGTCAGCGGCCCCGGCCAGAACCGTTCCGCCAGCGCATAGGCCGTGTCAGGGATATCTGCACAGCAGCGCTCCAGCCAGCCCGCGTCCGGCACGTGCAGGATCAGCGGGTTGTCCTGTGGCCGTCCCTTAGCCTCGAAAATACGGCGCACCGCGTCCTCGTTGAGCCCGTCGGCCCCCAGCCCGTATACCGTCTCCGTGGGGATACCCAGCAGGCCGCCCCGGCGAAGGATCGCCGCCGCCTCCGCGATGGCGTTTTTGTCCGTTTCCGGATGGAATATGATGGTCTCCATCACCCGAACCTCGTTTCTTCTGCTCTTTTATTCCGCCGCAGCGGCAAAACTCCTCTTTTTACAGTCCCAGATCCTCGCCCACGAGAATGACCTTGATGCGCTCATGCACCATGGAGTACCGCGTCACCACCACATAGGAACAGATGCAGTCCGGACTGGTGCAGTCGCCGCACTGTCCGGTCAGGCCGCAGGGCGTCTTGATACCGAACCGCTGCGCGTTGGCCGGCGCGGCGATGTTCCGTGCGCGGGCAATGGCGTCGTCCAGTGTGCCCAGCACCTTGTTCATACCGGCGATGACCAACACCTGCCGGGGGCCATAGCACATGGCCGCCACCCGGTTGCCCATGCCGTCGATATTCACCAGCTGCCCATCCTTGGAGATGGCGTTGCTGCTCATCAGGAACGTGCCGCAGCTCAACGCCTGGTGCATCAGCGCCTGCTTCTCCGCCGGGTCCTTAGCGGTATCCCGGTCGATGAGGGTATAGCCCTCCTGCGCCAGCCGCTGCTTCAGCCCCAGCTCGTCCACCGTCATCACGCCGCCCCAGGATACACTGTCCGTCTTGGGGATCAGCTCCAGCGCCTTCTCCACGGCCTCGGCAGCGGTGGAACAGTAATAGGCGTCAAAGTGCCGCTTCTTCATAGCCTCCACCGTCTTGGGGCCGGACAGGTCATACATTTTCTTCTTATTCTCGTTCATGGTCAACTCTCCTTTCCCTCCTGCAGCCGTTGGGCCTGGTCGTTCAGGGTCAGCGCGTCGATCATGTCATCCAGATCGCCGTTGATGATGGCCGCAATGTTGAAATTTTTATTGTCTCCCGTCAGCCGATGATCCGTGACCCGGTTCTGCGGGAAATTATACGTTCTGATCTTGCCGCTTCTGTCGCCGGTGCCCACCTGGCTCTTCCGTGTGGCGGCGATGGCAGCGTTCTGCTTCTCCTGCTCCGCCTCGTACAGCTTCGAACGCAGGATCTTCATGGCCCGATCCTTGTTCTTATACTGGCTGCGCTCATCCTGGCACTCCACCACCACGCCCGTGGGCAGATGGGTGATACGTATAGCGCTCTCCGTCTTGTTCACGTGCTGTCCCCCCGCGCCGGAGGAACGGAACGTGTCGATCTGCAAGTCCTTGGGGTCGATGGAAAACTCCACCTCCTCCGCCTCGGGCATCACCGCCACCGTGGCGGCGGAGGTCTGGATGCGCCCGGAGGACTCCGTCTCCGGCACCCGCTGTACCCGGTGTGTCCCAGCCTCGAATTTCAGCCGCGACCAGGCGCCCGCGCCCTCGATCTCGGCGCTGACCTCCTTCACGCCGCCCAGCTCCGTCATGTTCTCACTGACGATGCTCAGCGTCCAGCCCCGGCGCTCGGCGTACATGGTGTACATCCGCAGCAGGTCGGCGGCGAATAGTGCGCCCTCCTCCCCGCCGATACCGGCCCGTATCTCCAGTATCACGTTCTTCTCGTCATTGGGGTCCCGCGGCAGCAGCAGCCGCTTCAGCTCCTCCTGCAAGCGCTCCATATCCCCCTTCGCCCCAGCCAGCTCCTCCTGTGCCAGGGCCCGCAGCTCCGGGTCAGACAGCATTTCCTCCGCCTCCCGGGCGGTGTCCTGCGCCCGCAGATACGCCTGCCAGCATTCCACCACCGGCGTCAGCTCCTTCTGCTCCCGGCGCAGCGCCGTCAGCTTCTCCCGGTCCGTATACACCGCCGGGTCCGCCAGCTGCTGCTCCACCTCTGTCAAATGCGCCGCAAGGGCGCTCAGCTTCTCCTGCATGGCCCGTCCTCAGCCGTTCTCCAGCAGGCGGCGCACATTCTGGATAAAGTCGTTCCGCCAGAACTCATACCCCTCGCTGTCCGGCCGCAGCGACACCGCCAGCCGGTGGGCCTGCCCGGTGTACATATCCATCTGGTCATAGACCTCCTCGCTGCGCTGGGTGGTGCTCCGCGTGACCACATAGGCCACGTTTTCCATCTCCAGTCCCCGCCGCTTCAGCAGCGCGCGAATGGGGCTGGCGCACCGCCCCGCCCACACCGGACTGCCCACGATCACCAGCTTGTACGCGCCCAGCGGCTTCTCCGTCTCAAAGGGCTGCAGGGGTCGGGTGGACGTCTTCATGGCGTCCATACCGCAGCGCATATATCCCCGCCAGCCGCTGCGGTCGCAGTCGTCGGTGATCGCCGTAATCTCCGCGCCCAGCGCCTCGGCGATCTCCTTGATCGCCCGGCGTGTATGCCCGGTCCGGGAATAGTAAATGCACAAAATATCACTCATGTTATCGCTCCTCCTGTTCCTCGGCCTGCAGGCTCAGTTCTTCCCAGCGCTCCATCTCCTGCTCCAGCCGCTTCTGCACGTCCTGCTGTTCCTGATACAGCGCGTTCAGCTTCTCCGCGTCGCAGGCATTCTCTGCCATCTCCGCCTCCAGCCGCGCGCTGTCCGCCTCCAGCCTGGCGATAGCCGTCTCGCAGATGGTCAGCTGCTTTTTCGCCGCCTGCTGGGCCCGGTTGCCCCGGCTGCCGTTCTTTTTCGGCGCAGCGGACTGTACCTGTACCGCGGCCGCCGCGGCGGCGCGTTCCTCCTCCTTGGCCTGCCGGTACTGTGCAAAGCCCATGGGATAGTCCGTGATGACGCCCCCGGCCAGCTCCCACACACGGGTGGCGAACCGGTTGATGAAATACCGGTCGTGGCTCACGAACAGCAGCGTCCCGTCGAAGGCCTCCACCGCCTGCTCCAGCCACTCCCGCGAGTCGATATCCAGATGGTTCGTCGGCTCGTCCAGTATCAGCAGATTGATGCTCTCGTCCATCAGCATACACAGCCGCAGGCGGCTCAGCTCGCCGCCGGACAGCACGCTGACGCTCTTGAACACATCCTCTCCGGTGAACTGATACGCCGCCAGCCGGTTCCGCGCCGACTGCGGCGTGATGTCCAGCTCATAGAGCATCGTGTCCAGTATGGACCTCTCCGGGTGCTCGAAGTGTATCACCTGCGGCAGATACGCCGCCTTCACCGCCGGCCCCAGCCGTATAACGCCGCTGTCCGGGCGCTCGCTGCCGGTCAGCATATTCAGCAGCGTGGTCTTTCCCGTGCCGTTCTCGCCCAGCAGGGCGATGCGCTCGCCCCCCTCGCACCGCAGATACACATCCTCAAACAGCCGCTTCTCGCCGAAGGCCTTGCTGACGCCCTTGATCTGCAATACCTCGTCGCCCTTGAACTCCCGGCTCTGGAAGCGCGCCTCCAGCTTCCGCGCCTTTGTGGGCTTCTCCGTGGTCCGCATACGTTCAATGCGCTTCTCCATGCTGAAGGCCCGCTTGTGCAGCGCGTCGTTGCCCATGAAGGCCCACAGGTGCATCTGCTCCGCCGCCTTTTCCAGCTGCGCGATCTTCGCCTGTTCCTTCAGGTACTGCTTCATGCGCTCCTGATACCGCCGTTCCTTCTCGATGGCATAAAAGCTGTAATTTCCGCTGTAAAACTCCGCTTTTCCGTCCTGTATCTCGATGATCCGCGTCACGGTCCGGTCCAGGAAATACCGGTCATGGCTGATGGTCAGCACCGTGCCCCGGAACCTCCGCAGATACCCCTCCAGCCACTCCGTGGCCTGCAGGTCCAGATGGTTCGTAGGCTCGTCCAGCAGCAGGATGTCCGTATCCTCCAGAATGAGCCGTCCCAGGTTCACCCGGGTCTTCTCCCCGCCGGACAAACACGCGAATTCCCGCTGCCGCATTTCCCTCGGGATGCTCAGGCCGTTGGCCACCTTGTTCACCGCCGTCTCCGTGTCCCAGCCGCCCAGTCCCTCGAATTTGGCGTTCAGCTCGCCGTACCGCCGCAGCGTATCCGCGCCGCTGTCCCCCTGCTCCATCCGCAGGGCCAGCGCATCCATCTCGTCCTTCATCCGAAACATCCGCGCAAAGGCCGTCTGCAAAACGTCCTCCACCGTGTACCCCTCCGGATACACGGGGATCTGCGAGATCAGTCCCACCCGCCGTCCGGCGGCGATCTGTACCTCGCCCTCGTCCGGCTCCAGCTCCCCGGTGAGCATACGGAACACCGTGGTCTTTCCGGCGCCGTTCCGCCCCAACAGTCCCACGCGCTCCCCGCTGTCCACCTGAAAGCTCAGTCCGTCCAGTATTCTCTTTTCCAGATCAAAGGACTTCACCAGCCCCGAAACGCGAATGTCGACCATTTACTCTTTCTCTAATTCCTTTACGATGTTCTCAAAATGCATGGCGCGGGACGCCTTCACCAGCACCGCCGTCCCCGGCGTGAACCGCGCCCGTACAGCGGGCATGGCCTCCTCCACGCCGGCGAACCACTGCGCCTCCGGATCTGTCTCGGTCAGGGCCTTCATCTTCTCCCCCACCGCCACGGTCTCGATGCCCAACTCCCGGCACAGCGTCCCCATATCCCGGTGGGCCTGGGCCGTCAGCGTGCCCAGCTCCCCCATGTCGCCCAGGACCGCCAGGCGCTTTTTCTGCCGGCTGGCAGCCAGCATACGGATGCCCTCCGCCATGGACTGCGGATTGGCGTTGTAGCAGTCGTCGATGACCAGCCGATCCCCGTCCATACGGATCAGGTGCATCCGGCTCCCTACCGGCGCATAGGCCGCCGTCCCCGCGGCGATCTCCGCCGCTGTCAGGCCCAGCCGTTCGCCGATGGCCGCCGCCATGGCCATGGGATAGACCATGTGCCGCCCCGGCGCCGCCGTCTCCAGCCGATAGGCCGCCTGTCCCGTGGTCACGGTGCAGGCCATTCCCTCCAGCCCCCGGTCGTCGATGTCCGTAACGCGGACATCGCAGTGCTCGCCCTCGCCGCAGCGCAGGATGATCTGTGGCAGCGTCACCGTGTTCAGCAGCTCGTCGTCGCCGTTGAGCACCGCGACGCCCTCCGGAGTCAGATTTTCAAATATCTCACACTTGGCCTGCAAAATGCCCTGCCGTGTGTTGCCCAGATTTTCGATGTGGGCGTCGCCCACGTTGGTGATAACGGCGATATCCGGCCGTACCATCTCGCCCAGATACCGTATCTCCCCAAAGTGGTTCATGCCCGTCTCGATCACCGCCGCCTCGTGCTCCGGCATGAGCCGCAGCAGCGTCAGCGGCGCGCCGATATCGTTGTTGAGGTTCCCCTCCGTCCGCAGCGTCTCGTATTTCTGCGTCAGCACTGCGGCGATCATCTCCTTGGTGGTAGTCTTGCCCACGGAGCCGGTCACCTGTACCACCGGCAGCCGGAACTGCCCCCGGTACCAGGCGGCCAGCGCCTTCAGCGCCAGCCGCGTGTCGGGCACCTGAATGTAAAACTTCCCCGGCAGCAGTGCCTCCGGCGTCTTTGCCGTCAGGCATCCCGCCGCCCCGGCCTCCAGTGCCTTTTCGATATAGGCGTGGCCGTCGAAGCGTTCCCCTACCAGAGGGATGAACAGCGCTTCCTGCGGCACGCGGCGGCTGTCGGTGGTCACGTCGCGCACCGCCGCGCCGCTGCTCTGCAACACCGTGCCGCCCACCGCGGTGCAGATGGTCTGTACCGTCAGCGGCATCATGCCCGCGCCGCCTTTCGCGCCGCCAGCGACAGCTCCACGATCTTCTCGCACAATTCGCCGTAGTTCAGTCCCACCTGCGCCGCCTCCTGGGGCACCAGACTGGTAGGCGTCATGCCCGGCAGGGTGTTGATCTCCAGGCACCAGGCCTGACCGTTCTCGTCCAGAATGAAGTCCGAACGGGAGTACACGCTCAGCCCCAGCCCCTTGTGCAGCTTCAGGGCCATCTCGCCCACCTGCTTCCACGCCGCGTCCGTGATAGGCGCGGGGCACAGCTCCACCGCGCCGCCGGCCTGATACTTGCTCTCATAGTCGAAATAGGCGCCCTTGGGGATGATCTCCACCGCCGGCAGATAGCCGTCGCCCAGCACGGCGATCTGTATCTCCCGACCCTTGATCTTCTGCTCCACCACCACATGGTCGCCGTAGCGCAGCAGGTCGCGCAGGGCCTTCTCCAGCTGTTCCTTCGTGTCCGGCAGCGCCACACCGATGGAGCTGCCGCCGTTGACGATCTTCACGGCACAGGGCACCGGCAGCTCCTCCGCCAGCCGGGGGATATCGCTCTCGGTATAGTGGATGTCGTGCCACGGAGCCGTGCGAATACCGAGAGAGTCCATCATCCGCTTCGTCACGGATTTATCCATGGCCATGCCGCTGCCCAGATACCCGGATCCGGTGTAGGGCACGCCCAGCAGATCCAGCGTGGCCTGTATGCGGCCGTCCTCGCCGCAGCTTCCGTGCAGCGCCAGAAATACCACGTCCGCCATGCGGCACACGGCCAGCACGTCCTTGCCCAGCAGGCTGGGGCTCTGGTCCCTCCGGCTGCGGCGCACCGCCTCCAGGTCCGGCTCCACGCGCTCCACCCGGCTCTGGCCGCACAGGCCGTCCGGCGCGTCAAAGATATCCTCCAACGCGCCCTCGTAGTCCTCCAACCCCAAAAACATATCCACCAGAATGGCCTTGTGTCCCCTCTCCCGCAGCGCCCTGCACACGCCGGTGCCGCTGGTCAGCGCCACCTGGCGCTCTGTGGACAGTCCGCCCGCCAATACCACGATCTTCATAAGCGTACCCTCACTTTTAGGCGGCACAGCGAAAAACGGCCCTGTGCCCCCATGATTTGATATATTATTATAGCACAGCGCCCCGCTGATTACAACCGATTTTGCCCGCTGGTGTGTAAACAAACAAAGAACGCCCCGGCACAGCCGCGGCGTTCTTTTGTTGTCTTTCCTATCGCAGCCAGTCGGGCTTCGCCCGCCCGTGTACGCCGGACACCAGCCCCATACAGGCAAACAGCATCACCAGCGACGAGCCGCCATAGCTGATGAAGGGCAGCGTCAGTCCGATGACCGGCATCACGAACAGGCACATACCCACATTGATGATGACCTGAAAGATAATGACACTGGCCACACCGATGCAGGCATAGCCCTCCAGCTGGGTCTTGGCGTGCCGCGCCACATACAGGCACCGCAGTATAATGGCCGTCAGCAGCGCCAGCGTCAGCAGGCAGCCCACCAGCCCCAGCTCCTCACCGATCACGGAGAAAATAAAATCCGTGTGCCGGTGCGGCAGGCTGGACGCCGCCTCGCTTTGGGTCTGCGTGCCGCGAAACAGCCCCTGCCCGAATATCCTTCCGCCGCCCAGTGTCAGCAGGCTCCGGGTCTGCTGCCAGCCGGTGTTCAGCGGGTCATAGCTGTGGTCGAACAGGACGATGAACCGGTTTTTCATGTAGGTATCCAGCAGGTCCAGGTCCCACATGGCGTAGAACAGCAGTCCCGCCGCGCCGCCGCCGATCAGGAACCACCGCAGCGCCACCCCCGCCACAAAACACATACACGCGAAGATGAACAGGAACACCAGCGCACTGCCCATGTCGGAGGATATCTTGTAGTACAGCGCAAAGATCACGCCGAAGTGTGCCGCCAGCATGACGATGGAGGAAATCGACCGCAGGTCCCGGTTCTCCTTCAGCCACGCCAGCTGTTTCGCCAGCACGATAATAAACGTCAGCTTCACGATCTCCGCCGGCTGCACCTTCACCGGCAGGAACGGGAACTCCAGCCATGCCTTGTTGCCGGTATCCCCAGCAATGCCGAGGGGCGTTGCCAGCAGCAGGATGAACACCACGCCCACCAGGAATATCCACTTCCAGTACTTCGCCAGCTCGTTCAGGTCCACCTGCGACACCACGATATACAGCACCGCCCCGATGCACAGCGCCGCCGCCTGTACCAGCACCAGCTTGCTTGTGTGCATATAGCGTGTGGCGCTGGCGATCATCAGTATGCCGAACAGCGACGTGCCGATGCACAGCGCCAGCAGGACAAGATCGGCCTGTCGGAACACGTCGTTAAAAAGCTCCCGTATCCGTCGCAGCATAGCGGCACCTCCCTTCCCTCGCATTTCCCCCGCACGGTGCCTGCGGCCGCATACAGCGCATCAAGCCCGCAAAAAGCGAAAGAGAATGTATAACAAACGTATCGTAAATGTATCATGAATGTACCATAAGTGTACAGCGAAAGCGCACAAAAAGCACGCGCTTTTCCGGCGTGTCAAACGCCGGTTCCACATAGTGTACCACGATTTCCCCGCCCTGTAAACCACCGGTTTTCTATCAAAAATGTTACTGTTTCCGCCCGCTGCTTTCACAGCCCGGCCACCAACAGCGCTATCACCGAAAGGCCCCCACCGCCAGCGCATAGGGCGTTGCCGCCCGTATGGTGGTCAGGTTCGAAACGCCCGAGCCGGCGGTGGTCATCAGCACCGCGTCCGCGTAGAAGCACAGACTATATCCCAGGGTAACGCCGCTCATCACCGCGGCGATCATCAGCGGCGCAGCCACCCCGGCAGCCAGTCCCATCGGGATGAACACAGGAATAGCGATGGTCATTACCGCCCAGCAGCCACCTACGGCAAATACGGTCAATCCCACCAGCACAAACGCCAGCGGCGCGATCAGGCAGCGGGGCACCGCCCCTCCGATACCGTTGATGAGAATATCAAACAACCCCAATGTACGGTTGGCGTCGCTGAGCATCAGGCCAAAGCCCACCACCACAGCGATAGTAGTCATACCCTTAACACCGGAAAAGAAGTAGGCAAAGTATTCTCCCACCGTCATACGCTTCTGTATCACATACAGCAAGAACTGCACCACCAGGCACACGATGATACCGTGGAGCAAATCATTGTCAAACAGCACCGTGCCGCCCACCAGCGCCGCCAGCGGGATAATAGCGTTCCAAGCCGAGGAGACATTGTACTCATCCACCTCGTCAATGTCCACCAGCTTCTCGTCCTTTTCTCCCGGCTCAAAGGCTGCGCCGCCGGAGGCCACCCGGTGATACGCCTGACGAAGCATGCCCACTTTCGGAAACCAGCCCAACGCCAGCAGCAGACTTACCAGCATCATCGCCAGCGGATAAAACATGAAGGGCACCGCCTGAAGGTAATCCGTGAACCCCAGGCCGAAGTCGGAGATCAGGCCCACGCTGAAGGCCGTCCAGCTGGTAAAGGGCACCGTCACGCACAGGCAGCAGGCCATAATGTTGGTCTGCATCGCCAGGTGCTCCCGGGGCAGACGGTTTTTATCGGAGACACCCCGCAGGCAGATGGTGGTAGTCAGGGCATTCAGATACTCGTCTACGAACATGATCACAGACAGCAGCCACGCCAGCAGCAGCGTTTTGCGGGGCGTGTTGGCCGCCTTCGCCAGCAGATCCCGGAAGCCCATGAGCCCGCCGGAGACCTGAAACAGCGAGATCATTCCGCCAAAGCCCAGAATACTGCACAGTGCAAACTGATAGGAGCTGTTGCCCAGTGTAGTATACATGGCGTCGATCAGCCCAGTGAAAAAATGCTGGCGATGGACCAGCAGCACGGCCAGCAGAGTGGCCAGGACCATTGCATCCGCCATTTTGCGGGTCTTTAGGGCATATACGATCAAAAACGCCAACGGCAGGAACGCCATAACAGTATGCAGCACAGAAACATCTCCCTTCTCACACAGAGTATAGCAAACTCCAGTGAAAACCGCAACTGCGCATGAAAAAGCCGGCCTGGTGGCCGGCTTTTCATGCGTCGCTTATACAGACATTCTTTTCACACCGGGGTTCTCCCGCATAAAGGCCAGTGCTTCATCATGGGTGATCGGCGGCTCAAGCCGGACGGTGATCTCCATACGAAGGCAGCCGTCCTGACGGGTGAGGCTGCTCTCTGTCACCTGGCCGCGGTGCTCCTTCAGCAGATCGTCAAAGCGGGCCCGCAGTTCATCCGTATCCTCCAGCTCCACCAGAAGCTCCTGGGTCGTGAGGGCATCCGCCCCCACAGGGAAGCGGTGGAGAATGATCTGGATGGCAACGAGGACAGCCGCCTCGAACAGGCCCAGCCAATACATACCGGCACCCACAGCCATACCGATGGCGGCGGTACCCCACATACCGGCGGCGGTGGTCAGTCCGCGGATAGAGTTGCCGTTTTTGAATATGACACCGGCACCCAGAAAGGATATGCCGCTGACCACCTGGGCAGCAATGCGGGCAGGGTCGGCGCCGCGAAGACCATCCAGCGCAACACAGTCCAGGAAAGCGTATTTTGAGACGATCATAAACAGCGCGGAGGTACAGGCAATGATGCAGTGGGTACGGATGCCCGCCTCCTTGCGGCGCTTACTGCGCTCCAAACCCACCAGCGCGCCCAAGGCGGCAGACAGCAGCAGGCGAATGAGAAATTCCAGATTGTCGTAAACAGTCAGGGTCGCTTCGGGCACATATTGCGTCAGTCCGGAAAGCATAACAGTCTCCTTTCAGCGGCACAGGCCGCAGGTATGGTACAGCAAGTATAGTGTGCATCGCCGTTTCTTATGCGGTATAGCGGCATTGGTCGGTAATAGCCTTCTTCAGCCGCCGCAGCGTCGGATCGTCCAGATCCCGGGGATAGGACAGATCCGTCAGATCAAATTCACAGATCGTACTGTCCGGGTGCATGACAATGATCCGCCGTCCCAGCAGCAGCGCCTCCTCCAGCTGGTGGGTGACCAGCACGATCGTGCGGGGCAGCTTCTCCTGAATGGCCAGGAGTTGGCTCTGCAGCTCCGCGCGGGTCAAAAAATCCAGCGAGGCAAAGGGTTCATCCATCAGCAGCAGTTCCGCCTGCCCCGCCAGCACCCGGGCCAGGCCCAAACGCTGCTTCATGCCGGTGGACAGCTCCACCGGAGTCAGGTCGGCGTAGTCCTTCAATCCCACCATGCGCACGAATTCGCTGGCGCGCTCATAGCGCTCCTCCGGCGTTTTTCCCACGCCGCAGGCCATGGCCACATTCCGCTGCACGCTGGTCCAGGTGATGACATAGGGATCCGGGCTAAGCATGGCACTGTGCCAACCCTCCGGAATCCGTATTGTCCCGGTGTCAGGCATCTCCGTCCCCGCCAGCAGCTTCAGCAGCGTGCTCTTGCCGCAGCCGCTGCGGCCCACGATCACGGTGATCTCTCCGGCAGGAATGGTCAGCGACAGGTCGCGCAGCACCTGTCGGGTACGGCTGGGCCGCGTCTCGCCGGTCAGGACGATATCCGTGCCGTAGGTGGTATAGGTTTTATCCACATGGTCAAGAACAACTGCGTCCATAGCAATTCCTCATTTTCTCGTTTCGTCCGCTGGGCAGATGGACGGCACGGCTATCATAGCCCCGGCGGCGGGGCTTGTCAAGCGCCGCCGTCAGCCCAGCATCCCCAGTATCTCCTGCAGGCTGAAATTCTCCCGGTAATAGTCCAGTTCTCCGGCGATCAGCTCATCCAGCACACGCATACCCAGCACCTCCACCGGCGCCCTGTCGTCCGTCAGAAGGCAGTCTCCACCGGTGTAGACCGTCAGATCGGCGGCCACCTCCGCCATCATGGCGGCGTAGTCTCCGTCGGTCAGCGCGGCGCGGCTGGCGGCAAAGCGCTCCGGCAGGCCAGGCGCGTTGGTGCAGAACACCTCCGTATTGGTGTTTCCGGGCACATCGGCCAAGTAGGTGTACGCAAACACGCTGGCCATCGTATCGCAGAGGTACTGGTTGATGGAGCCATCCTCCCGGGAGGTCATGTTCAGGTTCACCACCATGACGCCCTCCGGCTTCAGATGCTCCGCCACCGCCGCGAAGAACTCCCGGCTGGACAGCTGGAACGGAATGGTGATGTCCTGATAGGCGTCCACCATGATCACATCAAACTTTTCCTCCGACGCGGTCAGGTAGGCCCGCCCATCGGCCACGGCCACCTCCACCTCCTCCGGCAGGCCAAAATAGGTGCGGGCGATATCGGCGATCTTGCCGTCGATCTCCGCGCCCTGCACGGTCATGCCCGGAAAATAGCGGACGCAGTATCCGGCGTAGGTGCCGGACCCCATGCCCAAGATCATGGCGCTGCGGCCTGTGTTATCGGTACCGTCCATACCCGCCATACAGGGGGCTGCCAGCGCGTAGTCGTAGTACATTCCGGTGAGCTTACCGTCCTTGTTCTGCACCGACTGTACACCGAAGAGCACATTGGTGGAGAGCGTGGTGGTGTGGTCGTCATCCTTGACCTGGAGGTAGTTGTAGATGGACTCGTCCTCCAGGGCCAGGTCGCTCTCCCAGAATGCGAAGCTGTAGGTGGGCAGCGCAAAGCACAACCCCGCCACCAACACCACCGCAATAATACCGGCGACCGTCTTCTTCCGTTCAAAAGTGAAGTAGACAATACCGATAGCGGCCAGCACACCCGCAAAGATCAGGAACGTGGCCGCCGTACCCACCGCCGGGATGGTCAGGAACGTGGGCACAAAGGTACCGATGATGCTGCCGATGGTGTTCAGCGCATTTAGCTGCCCCACGGTCTTACCGGTGTCATCCAGATTGTCCACTGTAAACTTGGTCAGGGACGGTGTTACGGTGCCCAGCAGCACACAGGGGAAGGCGAAGATCACCAGGCAGGCTGCCAGCGCCGCCCAGACCAGAAAGTTCTTCGTTACGAACGTGGCCAGCAGGAAGGATATCCCGGCGATCATCCATCGGCCCGCAAAGGGTATCAACGCGATCCAGATCGCGGCGATGATGACCCGGCCATAGAGTCGGTCCGGCGACTTGCTCTTGTCAGCCATCCGTCCGCCCCAGATGTTGCCCACAGCCATAGCGACCATTATAACGCCGATAATGACCGTCCAAACGATTTGAGATGAGCTGAAATACGGCGCCATCAGGCGGCTGGCGCCCAGTTCCACCGCCATGACGGACATTCCCGCGAAAAACTCTGTCAGGTATAAAAACCACTTACTATGAGTCAGCTTTTTCTCCATGGTACAAGGTCCTCCTTATAATACGCTTCTGTCCACCACGGAAACTACAAATGGTTCTCCCTGGATCGCCTTGTATTATAGCGTAGCATGACCGTTTCCGCAAGTACCTCTCTGTTTTCATGGCCTTCCCGCTGTTCTTCAGCTGCGCAGAAAAAGCCTCCGTTTCCGGAGGTTTTCTCTTATTTTGTGTCAGTTTTCTCGGATCGTTCTTGACAGAGAATAACGAAGCCGGTATGCTGATAGCAACGGGAGGTGCAGCACCATGATGGATGGAAATATCATATTATCCGTAGCGAAGGCCATGGAGGTCCTGCAAATTCTGAGTCAGGCCGAAAGTCCGCTGTCGCTGAAGGAGCTGGCCACCCGGTGCGGATACCCAAAGAGCACCGTATTCGGCCTGCTGACCACCATGCGGGCCTATGACGTGGCGGCGCAGACGCCGGACGGAAAATACACGCTGGGCCTGCGGCTGTTCGAATATGGGCGGCAAGTGGAACGGTCCTGGGACATCTCACTGGTGGCCCGCCCCTATATGGAGCACCTGTGCCAGCGGACCGGAGCGTCCGTTATGCTCTCGGTGTGTGAGGGCGGCAGCGTGATCACGCTGGATCAGGTGGAGACCCGGGACAATCTGCGCGTCGTGTCGGATATAGGTTCCCGGCTGCCTATCTACTGCACGTCGCAGGGCAAGGTCTTTCTGGCACATATGTCCCGCACCAGTGCCGAGGCGCTGCTGCGCGCGCAGCATATGACCCAGTTCACCCCGCACACCATCACCGATCTGACCGCGCTGATGCAGGAGATCGATCTGTGCCGTACCGACGGCTACGCCATTGAAAACGGCGAATACAAAATCGGCCTGCGCTCCATTTCCGCACCGGTCTATACCGTGGAGCGCAAAGCACGATACACCGTTGGCGTGATCGGTATGTTCCGCAGCACCCGTTCCGATGAATTCCTTGCGGCGGTGGAACAGGTCTGCGCCGCCGCGTCCATGATCTCCACTGCGCTGGGCTATCGAAAAACGGAGGAGCTTTTGTAAGCCATACCTCCGCCGTTATCGGCGCACTGGAGAACGCACTGCACATGATCGCTGCCGAGGGTCACGGCTGAGCCGCGTATGCCTTTGCAGCGTTTCCGGCAACGGCGAAAACGGCTTGTTTTCCAGTCAGTATCCTGATAGGTAATGAGAATGTGCCGAATGGACTGCGGTGCAATACCCGGCCATGCCATCTTCTCCGCCAGCCGTTCGTAGTTATAGCCGGCGTCGATCATGATGGCAGTCCCCCCGCCTGTTTTCAAGACGCTGTCTGCTCTTTTCTCACATTTTTTCGTCAAATACCCTCGCAGGAAAAACAAAAATACACGTCCGGCCCAGTCAGGCCGGACGTGCGTATATTCTCAGGCCTCACAGGAAGCGAGACCCGGTCAAAGCGCGGTCCCCTTCTTCGGTACGAACAAGCCATGCATATCGGCACGCTCCAGCTCCAGCAATGCTTTCTTCCTCCGGATGCCGCCCCCATAGCCGGTAAGACTGCCGTTTGTACCCACCACACGGTGGCACGGGATCATGAGAGAGATCGGGTTATGCCCCACCGCGCCGCCCACCGCCTGCGCGGACATTTTGGCCAGCCCCTGCTGGCGAGCCGCTTCAGCGGCGATCTCTCCGTAGGTCATGGTCTTTCCATACGGTATCGTCAGCATGATGTCACAGATACGCTTACGGAACGGTGTGGTATCATAGCGCAGCGGCGGCAGAAACCCCGGTTCCTTACCGGAAAAATAGATATCCAGCCAACGACCGGCCTCTGCAAACAACGGGTGTTCCCTTTGTACAGTCACTTCTGGCAGAACGCTACCAAAATACCTCTGCCCGTTGAACCATAGACCAACGAGCGCCTCATCGTCGCAGGCCAGCGTGATCCTACCCAGCGGCGACATATACTCGGATGTCCAGATCATCTCTTTCCCTCCAATCTCTTTTTCGGCTTATGATCTTTCAGCTCCGGAATCGCTCCGCCGGCCACTGCCCACAGATACAGGCTCGCCACGCTGCCATACGGGCTAAACCGACGGCGGTACATCTCAAACCGCTTACGGTCAATACTGCGGTGGTGATAGAGCATCCGCAGTCCGCGCTGAATAGCCAGATCGTCGTAACTAAACACATCGGGCCGCTGCATACAGAACAGCAGGATCATCTCCGCTGTCCAGATGCCAACACCCTTCAGACTGCTCAGTTCGCGGATCACCTCCCCGTCCGTTTTCTGCCATATGCCGTCCAGATCAAACGCACCGTCCCGGGCCTTTTGCGCCAGATCTGTGATGTATTCCGCCTTACGGAAGGTCATACCCAGGGCTTGCAGTTCAGGGACTCCCGCCGCAAGGATGCTCTCCGCGTTCACCTCACCCAGCGCATCCCGCATCCGCTGCCAGATGGTCGCCTGCGCCTTAGTCGATATCTGCTGGCCGATGATATGATGGACAATGGCAGAGAACAAGTCCGTATCCACGGCACGGTCGATATATCCAATACGGTCAATGACTTCACCAAGCCGCCTGTCTTTCTGCCGCAGATAAGAAAGCTCTGATTCCCCGTATTCGAAATACACCACTGTCACCGACCTTTCATCTTCACATACAGGCAGGCACCGCCGCTAAACACCGTGAGACTATGATCGGATACAGTTCCCATAGTGCGGGCTACGCTCTGACACAGAGTATACCATCCGCCCCCGCTGTTTGCAACCACCGGTCCAGTTATCGTCAAGCCCACCTCAAACGATACGTTGGTTTCACGTTTTCCTGTCGGCTGCCTATCGACAACATACGCTTCGGTCAGCCGGAGACACCGATGTACTTGAGGCCATTCTTATCTCACCGTACTGTACCGTTTCGTTCCACTCGATCTTCACGATCTGCATTTTCATTCTGTCGTCGCCGTCCTTGGTGGGAAAGCGGAAAACCTGCTGACAGATGAGTCCTTCAGATCATGGCAGCCCGACTGGATTCGAACCAGCGGCCTTTAGAGTCGGAGTTATCAGGCCGTCAAGCCGGAAATCCCTGCAGGGCAAGGGTTTGGTTGGTGTTACACAAATTTCCGCCATTTTGAAGAAAAGCCACAGAATCCTTGTGGGGCAGGGCTTCCGAGATTTTTCGCGGTAGTAGTCAAATAGCAGTCTGGTCAACAAAGAATTGACATGTTCATGTCGGCTATATGGCTCCGTTTACTTTCGGTACTCAATCGGATTATCCTCAGTTTCGTGAATCTTTCGGGCATATTCCAGGATCTCCGCTTCAAAGGTACGGCATATTTCCAAATCCTGCGTACTGCTTCTCAAGCTGCGCAGCAGGTAGACGCACCACGGCTCCGGCTGCTCCTCCAGCGTGTAGATCTGTAGCGGCATCAGCCGCGCCAGCTCATAGGCGGAGCTGACGGGAATCAGCGCCCAGTAATCTCCATGCTGGAGAAAAGACCGTACGCCGGACGCGGTATTGATCTGCACATGACATCGGTTATCACTGCCGAACCACTTCTTTCTCCACAGGATCAGACCGTTGAAATCGCCGCCGATAAAACGGACCTCCCGCTCCGGATCCAACTCACTGGGGCTGATGGGATGCGGCGGCTTCGGTGACTCCGCACGGCGGACGATACACAGGGGCTGCCGATCGATACACCGGACAGCCAAGCCTCCCTGTAGGGACTCATAGGACGCGAAACCGAAATCCGCCAGTTCCTTGGAGACCAGATCATACGTGTCTTTGGAGTCGCACACCTTTATCTGTATCTTCTTTTCCGGATGCCGTTCGGTGTATTGCCGCAAGAACTCGTCCAGCAGACGGTCGTAGGTGCTTCCGTTGGTGGCGATGCGAACGACAGAAAGCGCCTTTTCTTTTACCGCCTCCGTCTCCTCCAGTAGCAGCTTCCACCGCTCCGCCACCGAGATGAACTCCTCCCCCTGCCGCGTCAGCTCCACGCTGCGCTGGCCCTTGAAGCGCAGCACCAGCTGGCAGCCCATCTCCGCCTCCAGCGCCTTCAGCCGGCTGCTGACCGCTGACTGGGACAGATATAGGTTTTCCGCCGTCTTTGAGATATTGCGGCAGCGCACCAATTCCAGAAAGATTGTGATATCCTTATGATCCATGGCAGACTCTCCTCCTGTGCGGTATGCTATCGATTTTATTATATCCGTAAAGTGCGTAAATGGCAATGCAAAAAGACCCGCTGTCGCGGGTCTTTTCGTTTTGTGCAAAGGAAAACATAATTGCTGTTATGCGTTGGCCGTCTCTTCCGGCTTCTCAAACCTGCGGCCGATTCCGGTAAGAATACTCAGCAGGAAGATAAGCATCAGTCCCCAGCAGTGGAAGTTATAGGGGATAATATCCAAGAAAGAGAAGTTGGGATCCACGCCATCGATGGCCAGCGCCACACCCAGAGACACCAGCGTGGGATTGCCGTGGGGCATCAGACCGGTAGCGCCGCAAGCCACGCCGTCCAGAATGTTGGCGCCGCGGCAGCGGTCGATGTGGAATGCCTTGGTGATGCGGCGCACCAGAGAGCCGAAGAACACGATGGCGATGCCGCTGCCGCCGGTGACGACGGAGCCGAGAGCGGCCGCCAGATAGCAGATCAGTTCACCGGAGCGGGGAGATTTGCAGTGCTTCATCAAGCTGACGGTCAGGCCATCGAAGGCGCCGCTGCTGTTGAGGATCTCCAGCAGCTGGAACAGCAGGGTCACATACAGCACCAGCGTCATCATGCCGGACATACCGGCCACGATGGGGCCGTCGTTGGCAAACATCTTCGCCGGTGCAATGGTGCCCAGTACCAGATTCAGCACAATACCGCTGAGGTTACAGAGGATCAGGGTGCCCATGAGATCCCAACCCTTACGCATAAGAATGACCATGAGCACAGGGAGTACCAGCAGGAACAGAGACTTGGCGGTGCTGCCGTCCAGCTCCAGATCAGCGGGGATATTGGCGTCCTGCGTCAGACCCACAACGGCAAAGAGCACGGCAGCAACAGCGCCGGAGATGGCGGCATAGGGAAAACGGGTACGAACCACCTGAGAGATGTCCGCCTCCTGCGTCAGGGCGGATGAGATTGTGGTGTCGGAAATAGGAGCCAGATTATCGCCGAAGATAGCACCGGAGATGATAGCGCCGCACATCAAGCCCATGTTGATGCCCAAACCGTGGGCCAGCGGCAGCAGCACCGGCGCGACAGCGGCCACCGAACCGGTGGAGGTGCCGCAGGAGGTGGAGATGAGCACGCAGGTCAGGAATGCGATCATGGGTATCCATCCGGCGTTCAAGCCCAGACGGGTGATTCCCCAGATCAAGGCATCGATCAAACCGCTTTGCCGTAGGAGCTGCGCCAGCATACCGGCCATGATATAGGCCATGATGATGGTGCCCAACATGGGGTTCTGAAGTCCCTTCAGCGTGATCTTGCCGTAGTTTTTCTTATCCTTGGCCAACAGGAAGCCCAGTGCCAGAGCAAAGAAGGTAATACCTGTGAGGCGGGCCAATCCGCCGCCGCCAATGATGGTACTGACAAGCATACCCACCAGCATGAACAGGACAGGCAGCCACACGCCGATCTTTCCGCCGTAGAATCCTGATTTCTTTTCCATAGGGGAAACCTCCATTTCTTTTGTTCTTCTCTCGTTTATTTGCAGGAGCCTCCGCTCCTGATGGTCACTTTTGCTGGAGCTTCAGCAGCGCGTCGGTGATCTTCCGCGCCGCCCGCTCCAGATCCTCGGTGGCGTTGGCGAAGGAGAAGCGCATGCAGCAGGCCGTCTCCTCGCCGTAGGCGCTACCGGGCATGCCCACCACGCCCGCGTTCTCCAGCAGGTACTCACACATCTGGGTGGAGTCCATGCCGCCGATATCGAAGAACACCCATGCGTAGAAGGCCCCCTCCGGCTTCAGGCAGCGGACGCCGGGGATCTTGTTCAGCGCGCCGGTGAACATATCGCGGCGATAGGCGTAGGTCTTGCGCATCTGCTCGGTCTCATACTCGCAGCTAAATGCCTCTACGGCGCCCTTCTGCAAAAAACCGCTCATGCAGGACAGACTGTGCTGATACAGCTTATAGGCCACGTCGTAAATCGCCTTGGGTGCCGCCAAATAGCCCATGCGCCAGCCGGTCATGGCTGCGCTCTTGGAAAAGCCGTTCATGGTGGCGACACGGTCATGGATAGAGGGATAGGCGCCCATGCTGATGCTCTTTGCTCCATCGTAGACCAGCTTCTCATACACCTCGTCGCTGAGCATGTACACCTGCGGATGGCGCAGCATAAAGGCCTCCAGAATATCGGCCTCGTCCTTGTGAAGAATACGTCCGGTGGGGTTGTTGGGGTAGTTGATGATGATAAGGCGTGTCTTGTCGGTGCAGACGGCCTCCAAAGCCTCGGCGGTGATGCGGTAATCCTGCTGATAATCCAGCTTTACCTTGACGGTTACGCCACCGGCAGCCTGAATGATCGGCTCGTAGGACACCCATGCGGGATCCAGAACCATCACCTCGTCTCCCTCGTTAAGAATGGCCTGCACCGCCAGATAGATGGCGTTCTTGCCGCCGGGCGTTACCATGATGCAGTTGACGTCATAGTCCAGACCGTTTTCCTCCCGCAGCTTCTTCTGAATGGCCTGACGCAGCTCCGGCAGGCCGGGGCCCACCACATAGTGGGTATAGCCCTCCGTCAGACTGCGGATGGCTGCCATAGAGATGCGGTCAGGTGTGGGAAAGTCCGGCTCGCCTCCCGCCAGACCGATAACGGTGGGATCGGTTTTCTGCATCTCCTTGGCGCGTGCCATCAGTACCATGGAGGCAGAGGGCTTCATGCTTTCAATACGATGGTTCATGGTGATCTCCTCCTTCTTATTTCAGCTTCTTCGCCACGTCCCGCAGCAGACTCTCAGAAGGGGCCTTGCGGTCAATGGTAGACGCTTCAGCGATAAGCTTCAGCAGGGACACACCCTCCTCCTGCGCCACCTTGCGAAACATGGGCAGGAACGAGGAGTGACATCCGGATAATCCCAGCATCAGCTCAACTGGAGCGATGGCTACGTGGTAGTGATATGGCTTCATGGTAGGGATCAAGTCGTCCTCCAGATAGTGCAGCAGTCCGAACAGATCCACCTCTGGCAGGTAGCCCTCCCTCTTCAATGTGGCGGCGGCCAACTCAGTGGCGCAGTTGCCTGCGCTGCGGGCCATACCCAGCAGACCGCAGTCGATTTCGTCAGCACCGGCTGCCACGGCAGCCAGCGCGTTGGCCTGAGACAGCCCCAGATTGCTGTGACCATGAAAGCCGACAGGAATCGTCACAGAGTCCTTCAGCGCCTTGACATATTCCGTGGTCTGGTCGGGAAACATGGTTCCGGCAGAGTCCATGATGGTAATGCGGTCTACACCGGCGCCCTGCAGGAGTTTTGCCTCCTTTGCCAGCTCCGCCGCCGGAAGAACGTAACCCTTCATCAGCGAGTAGCGACAGGTAAGTCCCGCTTCCTTTACAGCTGCCACCGCCTTGACAGAGCCTGCGCCGTCACCGGCATCAGCGCCCACCCGCAGGAAATACAGACCTGCGTCGGCAGCGCCGCGAACCAGCTCTTTATCCGCCAGCTTTGCCAGCATAAACATACCGATACGTCCACGAGACAGGTAGGGCTGCACCGCCTCGAAATACTCCTCGTCACTGGGTGCTTGCTTAGCATCCGCCTTGGCGTAAGCGCCAAGACCCTTGCAGTTACCGCATTCAATATCCGGAATACCTGCCTCCAGCAGCGCACCGATGATGCTTTGGGTCAGCGAAATAGGAAAACCATGACCCACCACATTGCCACCGTCGCGCAGGGTATTGTCAAAAAGCCTGACCATAACAATGCCTCCTCGTTTTTATCTGTTGTTGATAAATGCATGCGTGTTTTACTGATTTACTTATAGCATAATTTCAAATATATTAAAAGTTTTAATTTCTGGCAAATAATATCACATATTTCGATATTATCCTTATGGCGCTTATCATGGGAGCAACCTATGGTCGCATTGATAGCGACGATTTCCCGCGGGCGCTGTAAAAGTCATCCCTACGCTCGTAATGTAGTTCTCCTTCGAACAACGTACATCGGCCAGATAAACCTAAAAAGCAGAAATTTAACCAATAAATATTAAAATGGGGCTGTCTCAAAATAGCATTTCTAAAAATTAACCCAATAAAAAAGTCGTGAAAATCCGATATAAACTGGATTTTCACGACTTTTTCTAACATTTTACGATGGCTATTCTCTTACGATTTGCATTTTGAGACAGCCCCATTTAGTTCAGTTGGATATGAGATAGTAGTCGGAGTTATCAGGCCGTCAAGCCGGAAAGCCCTGCAGGGCAAGGGATTGGTTGAGATTACACAAATTCCCGCCATTTTGAAGAAAAACCTCGGAAGCCTTACAGGGCAAGACTTTCGAGGTTTTTTGCGGTAGTAGTCAAATAGCAGTCTGAGCACTTCACAGGTCATGCATCTCAGATGCAGCGGCTCCCGTTTTCAGCACACACAAACCGCATACTTCACACGATTCCCGTACTGTGTCGATTTGAGCAGTCCCAGTTTTTCAAACTTCAACACAAAGCTGCGGATCGTCGCGTAAGCGGCGTTCCCGAAATCCTTTTCCAACTGCTTGGTGGAAAACTCCGCGTCGCCGTAAGCGGACAGAACAAACTCCCACAGTGCTTTCTCCTTCTCAGTGACCTGTCCGTGGGACAGGGCGGTCTGAAACGCCTCGGTCGTCTGTGCGGTCGGAAGCACCCCGTTCAGCTTATGATAGCGGAGTGTACCCTGAATTGCAAGGTCGAAATCAGGTTTTTGATAATTTTCAATGTATCGCCTTACTGCCTTTTTCCGGACGATGAAAACCGGAAGTTCTCCGTCTACTATATGGAGCTGGCTCCCGGCAGCCATTGGCAGTCGGAGCCGCATCTGCGGGGTACCACCGAGTTTGTCACCCTTTTCGCCGGTGCAATCGAAATCACGGCTGATCAGAAGGCCATCGTCGTTCAGGCGGGCGAAAGCGTCCGCTTTCAGGGCGACACCACCCACGCCTACCGCAACATCTCTGACCAAACCACTATTCTGCACATGATTCTGTATAACCCGTAAACCGTAAAAAGACGCGAGCCGCTGTATTGCAGCGGCTCGCACCTTTTCTCTCAGTCGTCTATCTCAGCCTCGTGCTTGAGGATCGCGCCGGTGGCGGCGTTGATCTCGTAGCTGTACTCCATGCCGCCGGATTTGAACTCGACCTCATAGACGAGCGCGCCGTCCTCGTCGTCCAGTTCGATCTCCATGTCATACGCCTTGTTCTCGCTCACGCCCGCGTGGTTCAGGGCGATGGACTTCGCCTTGGCATGGCCGATGTCGCCGGTGGGCGCAATAGGCTTTGCCGTCTCATCCCCTACAGGGGCCGTGGCCGGCAAGTCCTTCTGCCCGCTGAGCACCTTCCCCGTGTAGGCGTCCACCAGATACTCAAACTCACCCCATGCTGTGTGCAGCTCCACCTCGTAGTGCGCGGGGAATTCGTCCAGCTCGGAATCGACCTCCGCCGTGACGGAGTCCAACGCCGTTGTCCCGGCATACTGCTCCGCGGCGTAAGCGGCGGCATCCTTACCGATGGGCATGGCGGGCGCGCCTGCTTCCGCAAGGTCCTTCAGCTCCTCCACCGAGAGCTTCGCCAGCGCGTCAAACTTGAGCGCCGGGTTGATGGCGAGGACACGGTTCACCAGCGCCGCCTTACCGGTGGAAATGCTGTTTTCCCGGGCCTGCTGCTCCCGCGCCGCATCCTGCGTCAGCGTCTGCGTCAGGACGGCGGCCTTCGCTTCGCTGGTCTGCAGCACACCGTCCACGGCGCTGGTCAGCTCACGCTGGAGCTTTTCCGCGCGGACGGTATCCTTATCCTCCACCGAGATCATGATGGCGGAGGAAATGCTGTTCAGATAGCCGTTCCGCACCAGGCTGCCCACAATGGCGTTTACCGCCACATCCAGCTTCGCACCCTTCAGGTCTGCACCGCCGCCCATATCCGCAAGGATGGCCTTCGCATCCTCGTTGAGCGGTGTGCAGACCAGCACCTTTTCGCTTTTGCTGACCTTCAGCTCGATGCTGGGGTTTACGTCCAGCGACACCACGGACGCCACCGCGTGTGCCTGCTGATAGAACACGCCTCCGCCGCACAGCAGCATCACCGCGAGGCAGGCAGCCACAAGCGTTGTCCATTTTCGATTTACCGTTTTCTTTGTTGTCATGGGAATTACCGTTCCTTTCCGCTCATCACAGCGGGAGAGAACGCCGTTCACGTCGTTTGGCGCGGTCTTTTCCACCGCCGAAGCCAGACGCTGCTCCATCTTTTCATTGGTCATCGGGCGTCATCTCCTTCCAGACAGCTTCGCATCTTCTTCAATGCTCTGTGATATTTCGACAGGACGGTAGGAAGCGGCAGCTCCAGCAGCGCCGCGATCTCCCGGTGCTTCATACCCGTGACCGCGTGGAGCAGCACGATGCGCCGCTCCTCGTCGCCAAGGCTTGCCAGCGCGTGCTGCAAGAGGACGCGCTCGTCGGCGTCCAGTCCGCACTCCTGCGCGGGAATGGCGTCCCATTCTTCGTCCGAGAGTGCGGTGCGGCGTTCCTCGCGCCGCAGACGCATCAGGCACAGGCTGCGGCACACCGCCAGCAGCCAGCCCATGGGGGAACCGGTGGGGCGGTACTGCGCCGCGCAGTCCCACACCTGCACATAGACATCCTGCGTGAGATCCTGCGCATCGTGGGCGTTCCTGAGGTAGGACAGCGCAAGGCCGTACACCGCCGGGCGCGTGCGCCGGTACAGCTCCGCCAAGGCGTCGCGGTCATTCCCGGCAATGCACCGCAGCAGCCGCTGCAGCTCACGCCGCTCCTCTGCCGGCGCATATTCGGTTGTCATCAGCATACTGAGCATGGGCGTTTTCTCCTGTCATCCGTGTAATGCACGGAAAGGGCGTTTTATTGCATTTGGACTTAAAAACTTTTTTGATCAAGCTCCGCTGAGCACCTCGTAAACGCGGGCCAACGCTGCTGTCTCATAGATAAAGCGAGTTGTCAGCTCCCGTCCCCCCCCCCACACCACGTCCTCTGCGGCGTTGTGTAATGCCCTACGCTGACCGCCGCCTGCGGCATGGGTAGCGGCACCGGCCGCAGCAAGAAGGAGGCGGAGCAGTCCGCCGCCCGCAGCGCCCCGGAGCAACTGAAGAAGAGAGAGAAAAAAGAACACACCCGCACGGGACGGCAAGGGATGCTGGAGATATGACGTAGGATGCGCTCAGCTGGATTCCAAGTCACACAATAGTCATCAAACCAAAGCGGAACTTTTATCACCTACCGCATATAAAAACCGTCTCAAGCGATATGTTTGAGACGGTTTTTGGTACGCCCGACTGGATTCGAACCAGCGGCCTTTAGAGTCGGAGTCTAACGCTCTATCCATCTGAGCTACGGGCGCATATCATATTCTGTTTTATCAACTTACAGCTTCACTACTATACCACCTTCCCGGCGCAAAGTAAAGAAAATTTTTCGCTTCACTTTGTTAAAAAAGTTGACAACTTCGCATACTTGTTGTAAAATAGCCACAATACATCGAGCGCTGTGCGCCGCATTCCACACAAAAGAAGGTTTTTCTATGAAGAAGCAAAAAATCTCCGACGCTGTCATTCATCGTCTTCCCCGGTACTATCGGTATCTGGACGATCTGTACAACAAAGGCGTGGTGCGTATCAGCTCCAACTCTCTGGGCGCCAAGATGGACATCACCGCCTCCCAGATTCGGCAGGACCTGAGCTGCTTTGGTGAGTTCGGCCAGCAGGGTTACGGCTACAATGTGGCCGAGCTGCGTGCGGAGATCGGCCACATCCTGGGTATAGACAGCGGCCACCGCATCATTGTGATCGGTGTGGGCCATCTGGGTCACGCCCTGCTGCAGAATTTTGATTTTGATAAGGTCGGTTTCCGGATCGACTCCGCTTTTGATGTCTCCCCCGCGCTGATCGGCACGGAGATCCGCGGTGTCTCGGTCCACTCGATGGATGAGCTGGAGGAATATGTCGCCAACTATCACCCCAACGTGGCGGTCCTGACCGTCCCGCAGAATGTAGCCCAGCCGCTGGCGGACCGTTTGATCGGTCTGGGTGTGCGCGGCTTCTGGAATTTTACCAATGTGGAACTCTCCACCAAGGAGGACGGCGTTTTCTTCGAGGACATCCACTTTGTGGACACCCTGCTGACGCTCAGCTATCGCATCTCGCAGCTCTGAGGCGCACACTTTACCGCAGCTGGCATACTATGAGAATGAGACCGATGTGGCGGTCAAATTTTCATAGGAGGTTACGGTATGTGTAATCAGAATTCCTGCTTTGGCGGCAGCAGCTGCTGCTGGATCATCATCGCCATCATCCTGCTGTTCCTGTTCTGCGGCAACGGCTGCGGCAATGGCTGCGGCTGCGGCGGCAATAACGGCGGCTGCGGGTGCAGCTGCTGAGGATCTACCGCGCATTACGCGTCCCCGCCGCAAGGCGGGGACGTCTTTTTTCGCAGGCCGCTCTGCGATACAACCACACATCGATAAAAACAATGCGGACAAGCACCGCTTTTGACCGAGAGGAGGCCCGATCATGGATATTTCCCCCCTGCGCGGCTACTACGCGGCGCATACGCCCACGCTGATGGGCGAGAGAGGCGGCTCCGCCGTGCTGGTCCCCCTGGTCCGTCAGGACGGCGAATACTGCCTGCTGTACGAGATACGCTCCGCCAGCGTCCGGCAGCCGGGCGAGGTGTGCTTCCCCGGCGGCAAGCGCGAGGCGGGGGAAACGGCCATCCAATGCGCCCTGCGAGAGACCTGGGAGGAGCTTGGCATCCCGGAAAGCGCCGTGACCGTGATCGGCGAAATGGACTTCATCCACATCCGTGCGGGCAGCCTGCTCCGGCCGGTGCTGGGCGAGGTGGACCCTGCGGCACTGGCAGCAATGCGCCCCGCGCCGGAGGAGGTAGCCGGCACCTTCCTGCTGCCCCTTCGGGAGTTGAAGGCGCATCCGCCGGAGGTCTACCTGTACCGGCAGCCAGTGGAGGCCCCGGATTTCCCCTATGCGGACGCCGGCGTCCCTGCGGACTACCCCTGGCGTCCCTGGCGGCTGGAGGTCCCGGTGTATCACGGCCTGCCTTACCACCTGTGGGGAATCACCGCCCGCATTACTATGGATCTGCTCGCACATCTGTAAAAAGATCCCCCGGCGATATACATCGCCGGGGGATCTTTTTACAGCACGCCAAAATGCTCCAGAATGATCTTCACACCTATCAGAATCAGGATAGTGCCTCCCACGAATTCAGCCTTATTCTTGTACTTTGCGCCGAACACATTGCCCACATACACGCCGCCCAGGGATATCAGGAACGTGGTGCAGCCGATAAGACAGACGGCCAGCCAGATGGACACGGACAGCTCCACCATGGAGAACGTGACGCCCACGGCCAGGGCGTCAATGCTGGTGGCCACGGCCAGCACCAGCAGTTCTTTGTGCTTCACCTGCCCGTCGGAGGGCTGCTCGTCCTCCTCTTCCTCAGCGCGGCTCTCCCGAATCATATTCCCGCCGATCCATGCCAGAAGCACGAAGGCGATCCAGGGCGCGAACCGCGTCACATAATGGGCAAACTGTGAGCCCAGCAGCCAGCCCAGCGCGGGCATGACCGCCTGAAATACGCCGAAATACAGGGCGATGAGAAACGCGCTCCTCTTATGCACCTTGTCCGGCATGGCCAGTCCCTTGCATATCGCCACGGCAAAGGCATCCATACTCAAACCGATGCCGATCAGGAATATCTCCAGCAATGTCATACGGACACTCTCCTCACAAAACCACCGGCACAGGGTGATCGATATACATGGCGTCCGGCGCAACACGGCAGCTGTAAGCGGCAATGCTGACCCCCGCCTCGCGCGCCTGCCGCAGGGCCGCGCCGAATGCGGGATGTGTATCATCGTTGGGCGCAAAATCAACGACCTCCGCCATCTGGATGACAAAGAAGGCCGTAGCCCGGCAGCCCTGCTCCACAGCGCGTATCAATTCATGCACGTGCTTCACGCCCCGCTCCGTAGGTGCATCCGGGAAGCGGGCGTGGCCGCCCTGCTCCAGCGTGACCCCCTTCACCTCCACCAGATGCAGCCCATCGGGCCGCGTCAAGCAGAAATCAAGCCGCGACTCGCCAAAGCGAAACTCCGGCCGGATGCTCTCGGCCTGCGGGTCGAAGGTCCGTGCAAACTCCGCAAACGCCCGGTTCGGTGCCTGGGCGTCCATATTGATCAGCCTGCCGCCCTTATTCACCGCGACAAGATCGTAGGGTGTCCTACGCCCCGGCGTGACACCCGGCACCAGATACACCTCAGCCCCCGGTACCAGCAGTTCACGACAGCGTCCGGTGTTCTTCACATGGCAGACCGTCTCGGCGCCGTCCAGCTCCACCAGCGCAATGAAGCGATTGGGGCGCGAGAGAAAGCGGCCCTGCACCACATTTTCGTACCGCATAGCCGCGCCTCCCCTGCTTTCGGAATAGAAACACAGTATAGCACAGACAATAGCGGATGGAAAGTATTTTCTTCCAAGGAAAGGTTGTTTCCCTGTGGTTTGTGTATTCCGTCAATGAACCAAAAAATTTTTTAGGACTTCTCACAATTTTGCAGTTTTAGCCGTTTTCGGATTGCATTACTACCAAATGTTTGGTACAATGTGGGTAATCTATATTAGTATGGGAGGAGATCCAAACCATGCCTGAATATTCCAACCTGTTCGTCGTGCTGATGGGCCTGGGAACGGTGTTTGCCGGGCTGCTGTGCATCATACTGCTGGTCACACTGATGAGCTGGGTATGTGCCCGCACCTCCGCGCCCAAGACCGTGCCCCAGATGCCGGCGGCTCCCGCCGCCATGCCCGCACCTGGCGCCGTCACCCCCGCGATGATGGCCGCCGTAGCCGCTGCCATCGCCGAGGACATGGGGACCGATGTCTCCGCCATCCGTATCGTATCCATGAAGAAAGTGTAATGTGTGAGGAGGATTTCACCATGAAAAAGTACAGAGTCAATGTCAACGGTACCGTGTATGAAGTCGAGCTGGAGGAGATCACCGGCGCAGCTCCCGCTGCCTCCGTGGCCGCCCCTGCGGCTGCTCCCGCCCCCGCCGCAGCCCCTGCCGGCGGCGAAAAGGTCTGCGCTCCCATGCCCGGCAACATTCTGGCGGTGAACGTGTCCAACGGCAGCGCCGTCAAGAAGGGCGACGTGCTGATGATCCTGGAGGCCATGAAGATGGAGAACGAGATCATGGCTCCCTGCGACGGCACCGTCACCTCCGTGTCTGTGACCAAGGGCGCCGCCGTGGAGTCCGGCACGCTGCTGTGCACCATCGGCTGACGCCGGAGGACTGCACATGGAAGCTATTGCCAATTTCTTTGTAAGCACCGGCTTTTACCAGTTTTTCCAGGGCGACAACTGGAAGAGTGCCATTATGCTGGTCATTGCCGTTGTGCTGCTGTTTCTGGGTATCGTCAAGAAGTTTGAGCCGCTGCTGCTGGTTCCTATCGCCTTCGGCATGCTGGTGACGAACCTGCCCGGCGCGGAGATGTTCCACGAGATCCTGTTCGCCGGCGGACACGTCCACTGGGACCTGTTCGGCGGCGAGCCCATCACGGCACAGTTCCTCTCAGAAATGCTGGCAAACGGCGTATCTGCCGATATGCTCCAGCCTTACGCCGACTCCCTGATGACGGCGGCGCAGAGTACGTTCGACCCCGGTGTGCTCGATAACCTGATGGCACAGCTTGCCGCCAGCGGCTCCGAGGCCGTGGGCACGCTGTCCAACCAGCTGGACGCCCTGGTAACTGCCGAGCAGTACCTCGCCTCCTATGGCATTACCCTCAGTAATGTCACTGTCAGCGTCGGTCTGATCGATGTGCTGTACCTGGGTATCAAGCTGGGCATCTATCCCTGCCTTATTTTCATGGGCGTGGGCGCCATGACCGACTTTGGCCCCCTGATCGCCAACCCCAAGAGCCTGCTGCTGGGCGCTGCGGCCCAGCTGGGCATTTTCCTCACCTACGTTGGCTGCCGCCTGCTGGGCTTCACCGGCGCGGAGGCCTCCTCCGTGGGTATCATCGGCGGCGCGGACGGCCCCACGGCTATCTTCGTCACCGCCCTGTTGGCCCCGGCCCTGCTGGGCCCCATCGCCGTGTCCGCCTATTCCTACATGGCACTGGTGCCCGTCATCCAGCCGCCCATTATGAAGGCGCTGACCACCAAGGAGGAGCGCCAGATCGTCATGAAGCCCCTGCGTGAGGTCAGCAAAAAGGAAAAGATCTTCTTCCCCATCGTGGTCACGGTGTTCGTGGCCCTGCTGGTCCCCTCCGCCGCACCGCTGATCGCCTGCCTGATGCTGGGCAACCTGGCCAAGGAGTGCGGCGTGCTGGACCGCCTCAGCAAGACCATGCAGAACGAGCTGATGAACATCGTCACCATCTTCCTGGGTATCAGCGTAGGCGCCACCGCTACCGGCGCTACCTTCCTCAGCCCCAAGACTCTGGCTATCATGGGCATGGGCGTGGTGGCCTTCGGCTTCGGCACCGCCGGCGGCGTCCTGCTGGCCAAGTTCATGAACCTGTTCCTCAAGGAGAAGATCAATCCCCTCATCGGCTCTGCCGGTGTGTCCGCCGTACCTATGGCCGCCCGTGTCAGCCAGAAGGTCGGCCAGGCGGAAAACCCCGGCAACTTCCTGCTGATGCACGCCATGGGCCCCAACGTGGCCGGCGTCATCGGCTCGGCCATCGCCGCGGGCGTGCTGATCTCCCTGTTCGGTTAATAGGAGGTAACTATGGAATTTCTGTCTAATAAGCCCCTGCTCATCACCGATACCATCCTCCGCGACGCGCACCAGTCCCAGGCGGCCACCCGCATGACCATCGAGGATATGCTGCCCGCACTGGAGCAGCTGGACGCCATCGGCTACTACTCTCTGGAGTGCTGGGGCGGCGCCACCTTCGACGCCTGTATGCGCTTTTTGAACGAGGATCCGTGGGAGCGGCTGCGTACCATCCGCAAGCACGTGAAGAACACGAAGCTGCAAATGCTCTTCCGTGGCCAGAATATCTTGGGCTACAAGCACTATGCCGACGATGTGGTGGACGCCTTCTGCGCCAAGTCCATCGAAAACGGCATCGACATCATCCGCATTTTCGACGCGCTGAACGACGTGCGCAACCTGGAGCAGGCCATCAAGTCCACCAAGAAATACGGCGGACAGGTGGAGGCCACCCTCAGCTATACCATCTCTCCCATCCACAACGAGGCCTACTTCGTCAAGCTGGCCAAGGAGCTGGAGGACATGGGCGCTGACGCCATCTGCATCAAGGACATGGCCAACCTGCTGCTGCCCATGGAGGCCTACTCTCTGGTCAAGGCACTGAAGGAGACGGTCTCCGTCCCCATCCATCTGCACACCCACAACACCTCCGGCACCGGCGACATGACGCTGCTGATGGCGGTCTACGCCGGCGTGGACATTGTGGACACCGCGCTGAGCCCCATGGCCAACGGCACCAGCCAGCCCGCCACCGAGTCCCTGGTGGCCACGCTGCAGGGCACCGTCCGTGACACCGGCCTGAGCCTGGAGAAGATGTCCCCCGTGGCCGCCCACTTCCGCAAGGTGGCCCAGCGCCTGCAGGACGCCGGTATTCTGGACCCCAAGGTCCTCCGCGTGGACACCAATACCCTGCTGTATCAGGTGCCCGGCGGTATGCTCTCCAACCTCATCTCCCAGCTGAAGCAGGCCGGGAAGGAGGACAAGTACTACGACGTGCTGGCCGAGATCCCCCGCGTCCGCAAGGACTTCGGCTATCCCCCGCTGGTAACGCCCTCCTCCCAGATCGTGGGCACCCAGGCTGTGATGAACGTCATCATGGGCGAGCGCTACAAGACGTTCCCCAAGGAGTCCCGCGCCATGCTCAAGGGTGAATACGGCAAGCTGCCCGGCGAGGTCAACGAGGAGGTCCGCGCCAAGGCGGGCATCGCCCCTGAGGATGTCATCACCTGTCGTCCCGCCGATTTGCTGGAGCCGGAGCTGGAGAAGTACCGCGAGGAGTTCAAGAGTCTGGCCAAGTCCGACGAGGATGTGCTGAGCCTGGCGCTGTTCCCCCAGGTGGCGCCCAAGTTCATTGAAAAACGCGACGCGCCCAAGGCCGCGCCCGCTCCTGCCGCCCCCGCCAAGCCCGCCGATGATAATGCCGTCCGCGAGCTGTATGTGGAGTGGAAAAACTGACAGTTCTTCTTTCCTTTCCCGCAGAGAGCCGGAAAAGCCCCCGCTTTTCCGGCTCTCTCCCTGATTTCAAAGAAATCCTGTTCTTTTCGCAAAAAAAGCTTGCAATATCGGTGCACATCGACTATAATAACACCGTTAACAGGATATGCACCTTTAGCTCAGTTGGTAGAGCACCTGACTCTTAATCAGGGTGTCCAGGGTTCGAGTCCCTGAAGGTGTACCATGATTTCAGCGGCTTTGGCCGATGAAATAGAAGAAAAAATGCGGCCCGTTGGTCAAGTGGTTAAGACAGAGGCCTCTCACGCCTTTAACATCGGTTCGAATCCGGTACGGGTCACCAAGTTCAAACTCCGCCTTTGGCGGGATGATTTAGCTCCATCTTTATGATGGAGCTACTTTTTTCGATAGGAGGCCCCCATGGCAAAGCAATCCATCCGTCTCTCCGACCATTTCACGTATGGCAAGCTGCTGCGCTTCACGCTTCCCTCCATCTGCATGATGGTCTTCACGTCCATCTACGGCGTGGTGGATGGTCTGTTCGTCTCCAATTTCGTGGGCAAAACGCCCTTTGCCGCCGTAAACCTGGTCATGCCCTTCGTGATGATCCTGGGCGGCATGGGCTTCATGATCGGCACCGGCGGCACCGCCCTGGTGTCCAAGCTGCTGGGCGAGGGCAAGCAGGACGAAGCCCACCGCACCTTCTCCATGCTGGTACTGTTCACACTGCTGTTGGGCGCAGTACTGTCCGCCGTGGGCATCCTCACCATGCCCGCCGTGTCCCGTCTGCTGGGCGCGTCTGACGCCATGATGGCCGACTGCATTCTCTATGGCCGCATCGTCACCGGCTTCACCTTCGCCTTCATGCTGCAAAATGTGTTCCAGAGCTTCTTCATCGCCGCCGAAAAGCCCCGCCTGGGCCTTTTCGTCACCGTGGCCGCCGGCATCACCAACATGGTGCTGGACGCACTCTTCATCGCCGTTTTCGACTGGGGCGTGGCCGGCGCGGCCATCGCCACCGGCCTGAGCCAGTGTGTAGGTGGCGTACTGCCCCTGATCTACTTTCTGCGGCCCAACACCAGCCTGCTGCGCCTGCGGCCCGCCGCCCTGCGTCTGCGCCCCATTCTCCAGTCCTGCGGCAACGGCTCCTCCGAGCTGATGAGCAACATCTCCTCCTCCCTGGTGGGTATGCTCTACAATTTCCAGCTCATGCGCCTGATCGGCGAGGACGGCGTCTCCGCCTACGGCGTTCTGATGTACGTCCAGTTCATCTTCGTAGCCATCTTCATCGGCTACTCCATCGGCAGCGCGCCGGTGGTCAGCTTCCACTACGGCGCGCAGCACCACAGTGAGCTGAAAAACCTCCTGCGGAAAAGCGCCCTGCTGATGGCCATCGGCGGCGTGACCCTGACGGTCCTGGCCCGTGTGCTGGCCGCCCCCTTGTCCCGGCTGTTTGTGGGCTACGATGCCAGCCTCTACGCTCTGACCACCCATGCCTTCCGGCTGTTCTGCTGGTCGTTCCTACTGGCAGGCTTCAACATCTTTGCCTCCGGCTTCTTCACCGCCCTGAACAACGGTGCCGTCTCCGCTGCCATCTCCTTCCTGCGGACACTTGTGTTCCAAGCCGGCTCCGTCGTCATCCTGCCCATACTTCTGGGCGTGGACGGTATCTGGTGGGCCATCACCGCCGCCGAGATCTTTGCCTTTATCATCTCCGGCGTCTTTCTGGTGCTCAAGCGGAATAAGTACCACTATATGTGAGCGTTTTCCCCTTGCAATCGCATAAACATAGTGCTATACTATGTTTACTAATATAAGGGAGGTCTTCCCATGCTCGTATCTACCAAAGGCCGTTACGCCCTCCGGGTCATGCTGGAGCTGGCTCAGGACGACAGCGCCGCCTATCTCCCCCTGCCCGCCATTGCCGAACGGCAGGGCATCTCTGAAAAATATCTGGAGAGCATCATCTCCGTGCTGTCCAAGGCCGGCCTGGTGGACGGCCTCCGTGGCAAGGGCGGCGGCTACCGCCTGAACCGCCCCGCCGCCGACTATTCCGTGGGCCAGATCCTCCGCCTCACCGAGGGTTCTCTGGCCCCCGTCACCTGCCTGGAGGGCGACGAAAACACCTGCCCCCGCGCCGGTCACTGCACCACGCTCCCCATGTGGGAAAAGCTGGACACCATCATCAACGACTATCTGGACAGTGTCTCCCTGGCCGATCTGCTGACGCAGACCGACGGCGGCGCCCTCTGAAAGCATACCGAAAAACCTCCCGGACCACACGGTCCGGGAGGTTTTTGTTTTTCAGGTCCGACTCAGCCCTTGTGCTCCGTCTTGGCCGTATCCGTCTTGCTGGCAGCATCGGTCTTATTGGCGGCAGCATCCTCCACCGCGGAGACATTCGCGGCAGCGGCCGCGGCGTCTGCCGCTGCCTTGTCCTGAATGCGGTCCGCCGGGATACCGGCAGCCTCGGCCTCACCGCGGGTCATGGTGATGGGCGCGGCGGAGTCCTCCACCAGCTTTGCCATCAGCAGATAGCGGTGATGATCGTCGCCGTTCTTGCACACGGACAGCACCACCACCTTGTCGCCCGCCTGGGGCAGGTTGGTCTTGTCCACGTTCACGCAGCCCTCGGCACTGTAAAAGGCGTTCTGGTTGGTGTCGCTCTTGTACTTAGGATCGCTGGCCGCCTTGCCCAGCGCCTCAAAGAATGCGTTAAACACCTTCTCGTCCTTGAAGTCGTGGTAGTACAGGATGTGGCTGGTATCATAGGGGATGCATGCGAAGAACTTATAGGTCAGCTGACGGCCCGGCTGATAGATGTACATCACGGCGTTGTCGTCGAACTTCAGCGTCTCGCCGTAGCTCTGCAAACCGCCGAACATGGTCCGGTTGGCCATGTTGTGGCCATAGATCACCGTCATGGGGTCGCTGAGGTCAGACTTATTGTAGTACGCCTGGATGTACAGTGAGCCGGCCTTGTTGGTCTTGCCGTCCAAATCGCGCTGCAGGTAGTAATCGTCGTCATACCCGGTGCTGCTCTTAGTGGACTTGGGACTCTGCGCCAGATAGTGGCCCTTGCTGATGGCGCACTGGGTGGCGTTAGGGATTTGGATGAACCCGAACACGTCCGGATACTTCTTCTCGTCAAAGCTGACGCCGTCCGGCAGCTGGATGGGCTCCGGCTCCACGATGACCTCATCCTTGGGGTCCGGTTCCGGTTCCTTCTGCTCGCCGCAGCCCACCAGCACGGCAGAGCCCAGCGTCAGCAGCGCCATCACAAGCGCCATTCGGCGTAAAAAGTACTTCTTCATCTTCTCCATTGCTGCTCCTTCCCGCGGCTCCTCTCTTCCTCTCGAGCCGCTGCGGCGTGTCCGCCGCATCGCAATATACTTTGATATGATACCATACAGTGCCCCTGATTGCAAGCACTTTTCCCCTATCCGACCCTTATGCCAGCGTCATGCCGTACTGGCCCAGCAGCTTCTCGAACCGCTGCCGCTGCGCCGGTGTCATGCGGGCCGTATACTGCGCCGCCAGTGCCTGGGCCAGATCGCCGTTGCCCCGCTTCAGATAGTTCCCCACAGCCCGCTGCAAACTCTCCGCCGCCGTAGAGCTCAGGCTCTCGCCCCTGCTGCCGGTATCTCCACTATCTGTAAGACGGACGCCGGAGGCGGAAAGTTTCCTCTCCTGCTCCGCTTTGTCGGAAAAATGTGCCAGCAGCGTCTGATACAGCTTCTGGTCCTGACTGCCCGCGTCCTCATACGCCGCCTGAGCCGCCTCCAGCTGCTTCTGCCAGTCACCACGCGCCTCCTGCCAGCGGTCATAGTCCGCCTTCTCCTGCGCGTCCAGCATACTGTACTGGTTCTGCAAAGCCTTGCCCTCCTGCTGATACTCCGCCAGCGCCGCCTGCCGCAGCTCCGGCACCAGCGCTGCCAGCTCCTGCAAATAGCCGTTGTACGCCTGCTGCCCCGCGCTCTGGGCGTAGCTGGAGGCATACCCGCCGGTCAGGGCCGCCGCCTTGCCCAGCGTGTCCTCCATGGCCGCCGCGCCGCGGGCGGCATACAGTCTGGCGTACCGCTGGTACGACTCATCCTCCTCCGGATCGTAGTCAAAGGCCTCCCGCCCCGCGATCTGGTCATACAACGCCTGCAAACGCTCCTCGAACCGGGACCGGTACGCCTCCGGCTCCAACGCCGCCACGCTGTCCCGGTAGGCCTGCGCCGCCGTCACCTCGTCCGACGGCGTATAGCCCCTCTCCAGCTCCTGCAGACGCCGCGCCGTGCCCGCCGTGACCTCCGCCCTGGGTGCCGCCGCCTCTGCTGCTGCGGCGGCCTGCGCCGCCTGCTCCGTCGCCGTAGGCGCGGACAGCAGGCTCCCCCACGTCTCGTCGCCGGCAATGCCGTCCACCATCGTCAGCCCGTTCTTCTTCTGATAGTCCCGTACCGCGGCTCTCGTCTTCTTGCCGAAGATACCATCCTGGTCCAGACTATACCCCCGCTTGTTCAATTCATTCTGCAGCTGCCGCACCGCGCTGCCCTGTGAACCGTATGCCACCATCGTATACGTCGATGCCATGCCTCTCTCCTCCTCGTCATGTCGTGCGCCGCCAGCCATACACGCCGGCGATGCCTGTCTCCACGCTCTCCCATACCGCACCTGCCGGTGTCTCCGGCGCCGCAGGGCTGTCTGTCAGGCGCACGCTGCCCACCGGGAACAGCATCGCCTCCACTGTCTGTCCGTTCACCGTCAGCGCACCGGATACCGCCACATCCCCGTAAAACACCGCCGGCCACACGCACTCCAGCGCCTCCTGCTCCGCGTATTTGCCGAAGGCCGCGCCCATTCCGCCGGCGCGCAGATGCAGCGTCACCCGGCTGGTGGCCGCCGTATACCGCACCACCCGCACGTTGCCCACCGTGTCCTCCGCGCTCAGCTCCACCTCATAGGAGGTCCCGCCGTCCAGCCCGCCGCCCAGCAGCTGCTCCGCCCCCGGCAGCAGCGCTGTATAGCCGCTCCACGCGCCGCCCACGGGCCGGAAGCGCGCCCGCAGGACCACCGTATTGTGCCCCTGCACATCGGCGCACTGTGCCGCGCACTTTACCTTCAGATACGCCCCGTCGTCCTTCTCTGTGCCGTCCGCGGCGCACCGCGCCGCCATAGACGCCGTGATGGCCGGCGGATAGTACGCCGCCACCGTCACCGCCTCGCCTGTCGCCGTCGCCGACCGTCCCCGGCTGTCCGTCACCGTGACCGTGGGCCGCAGCGTCCCGCTGATACCGATGACCGTCGTCGTCCCGGTCGTGCCGGTCAGCTCCTGCCCCGCAAAGCGGAACTGCACCGACCGCACGGACGCGCCGCCCTGTGCCGCCGCCGTCGCCGCGTACCGTATCCGGCTGATGCCCTGCACACACAGCCCCCAGCTCTCCGCTGCCGTACCGTCGTTTACCACCTCCGTGGTCAGCGCCGCCGTGGGCCGCATGGTCTCCGGCACATAGGCCGTGAACGCCGCGCTCAGGCTCCCCACCGGCGTACCGCCGCTGTACACCTTCACCGTCACCGTCCCGGTGCCGTGCGTCGTCTCCGGCAGCTCCCCGGCCAGCGACTCCGGCACAGTCCACTGGTACACCACGCGCCCCGCGCTGCTGCTCACCGTCCGCAGCGCGCCGCTGCTCAGCGTTCCGGAGGCCGCCCCCAGCACATAGCTGAACGTAAAGCTGTACCCATACCCGGGCCGCGTCAGCGTCAGCGTCCCCGTCTGTCCGATCACCGCGTCTCCCGCCGTCAGCGAGAAATCTCCAATGTCCTCCACGCGCTCCACCGGCAGCGCATAGCCGTAGCTGTCGTCTCTGGCAGACCCGGAGCCGCTGTACAGCCGTATCCCCAGCGGCGCGGTGCCCACTGCTCCTGCCGCTGTTACCCAGCCGCTGTCGTACTCGATCGCGCTGCTCCACCGGCTGGGCGATGCCGCCTTCAGCGTATGCCCGCTGCACACACTTCCGCCGTCCACCGTCACCGACAGATAGATAGGGTACCCAAAATACGATGCCCCTGTCAGCGGCGCCACCGTCACATAGATCCTGTACTGCATCGCGCTGCCGCTGCGCCGGCTGTCATAGCCGAAGCTGACGCCGATCTTCGGCACGCCGCCCCACTGGATGCTGTCCAACGCCGTATAGCTCACACACTCACCCTCCGATCCACCGGAAGGCCAGTCCGCCCTCCGCCGCCTCCATGCTCCACTGCCCTACATCGATACCGCCCAGCACCGTGATGTTCGTTATGTACAGCCGGTTGTTGGACACATAGGCCACCTCCGTGGCGTCCTGCCAGAAGGACAGCCGCGTGGCGGTGAACACCGCGCGAAAGTTGTTCTGCTCCACCACCTTTTCGCCGTCCACCTCTCTGCACGTCAGGTCCTGTCCCACAGCCACGCCATACACTGGCGCGGCCCCGTCGTAGTACACGATACCCGTGCGGATATACCCCTCCGTGTCCAGCTTATAGTGCGCGAAGGCCGCGTCCACCTTCTCCACGTTGGCCTGCAGGTCAGAGAAAAAGCTGTAATACTGCGTCACCGCCTCCGGTGCCGCCTCCAGTTGGGCGCTGAGCTTCGCCACATAGCTGCCGAAGTCCGAGCTCGCCACATATTCCTCCTCCAGCTTCGCCGTCAATGCCGCCGTGGTCTTCTGTACCTGGTCCGCCGTCTTCAGGATCATGCTCCGCAGCGTCTCATACTGCCCGTCCGCCGTCTCCGATGCCGCCGTGCCCAAGCGCCCGTTGGCCTGCCGCCGGGCGGAGGCCTCTCCGGCCCCGCCGTCCAGCGCCTCCAACTGCCCCAGCGCCAGGTTGAGCTGCTGGGCCATCTGCACCAGATACGCGTACTGCTGCGTCACCTGCTCCTGCACCGATCCCGCCGGTGCCATCGGCAGGGCAAGCACGCTCATGGCCCGTCACTTCCCTTCTCATACACCGCTGCCGCGCTGTACACCCGGCACGGTCCGTCCCCGGCCAGCTTCAGCCGCAGGTGTCCGCACCGCCGGGGCCGCACCTGCAGCACCGCGCCGCGGGTCTGCCCCACCTCGCCGGAGACACCGCCCACCTGTTCCCAGACGTTGTCTCCGTCATAGCAGACGTACGCCTTCACCGTGCTCCCGGCCGCCGCCTTCAGCCGCAGCTCCAGCCGCGAGAGATACTTGTGCTCCGGCGTGTACAGTCCCAGGTCGCCGCTTTCGGCGCTCCAGGAGAACCCCGTCTCCGCCGTTCCCAATGTACCGCTTGTATCCAGCAGCCGTCCGTCGCTGCACAGTACCGTCATCTCCCCGTTCCACCGGGCGAAGGCCACCGCCGCCGTATCGTCCTGTCGGTGCCACAGCCGCTTCTGCGTGTCGTACACCAGCAGCTCCGTCTCTCCCGCCGCGTCCACGGCGGACAGCCAGTACCGGCCGCTTTCCCCGCCGGCCACGCCGCCGGTATACCGCTTGTCGCCCAGCGCCCGGGATACGCACACCGGCATACTTCCGTCAAAGGCGTACACCCCGTCGTTCCCCAGATAGTACACCACACCGTCCGCCACGGCCACGGTCCTCTCCGCGCCCTTCCGCACGCCGCTGCACGGCACCGTCACGATCTGGTGCCCGCCGCCCGCCGCCGGATAGATGCGCTCCATGCAGTTCTCCTTGAAAAACACCACGCCGCCCATGCAGGCCGCCGCCCCGGTAAAGGGTCCGTCCGAGCCTCTGGCGGCGGCGTAGCTGTCGGTGCTCAGCCCCGCAAAGCTGCTCCAGTTGCGGAAATCTCCCAGCGCGCAGGCGTATATCTCGTTCACCGCCTGTCCATCCACGATGCCATATTTGCACCCCCACAGCCGGTTGCCCTGCTCCACCACAAAATCCATCTCCGGCATCAGCCGCATCACCGTCACCGCAGCCGTCTGGCTGTCCAGCGTCCGGCACAGCGCCGGCACCAGCACCCAGTCGTCCTCCGCCGCCTGCAATATGTGCAGGCCGTTCAGCTCCGCCGCGCCGCAGCCTGCCACCGTCACGCCGTCCCCGGCGCGGAAGCCCAGTCCCACGCCCACGGCGGCGATCTTTGTGTACACCTCCGCCAGCACCGTCCACGCGCCGCCGTCATACCGCCGCATCACGCTCTCCGGTCGCTCCGTGTCCAGCCACAGATCCCCTGTCTGCGGCTCCTGGGGCGCCTCCGTGCCCGCCGCGTAGCTGCCCAGGCTCTCCCCCGTCCCGTCGCACAGGGTGAACGTCACCTCTCCCGTGGTGGCCCGCACGTTCTCCATGCTCCCGAAATCCGTCAGATCCTGGGTATTGATGTACTTCTTGTCCGGAAAGATCAGCAGATACGCCCCCATGCTCACCAACTGCTTCCGGCTGTCCGTCAGCACCAACCCCGTTTTCGCGCCGTTCACATACAGCGCCGTGCCGTCCACCCAGAACAATCCGTCCTTCTCCGTCATGCCGTTGGGCTTCGCCAGCTGCGTCACCGTCCGCCGCAGGGGCCGCGTCTCCAGCGCCGGATACCCGCTGCTCCACAGGTTCTCCATCTGCTCCAGACTCCCCGCGCCGCTGCCCGGACGGCGATCCAGTCCCCCGAACTGCTCTACGCCTGCCCGCTGCTGCGCCGCCGCCTTCAGCTTGGGAAAATACATCTCCGCCGCCCCCTTTCAGCACAGCCGCAGCGCCGACGCGCCGCCCTCCGGCGCCGCCGTCCTGGCCCGGTAGTCCCGATAGGTCAGAAACGCGTTGTTCCACAGGCCCGCCGCGCTGTTGTACCGCGCCGTCTCCCCGTTGGCATAGTGCACCTGCGCCTCCACATAGTGCCGGTACAGTTCGTCAAAGGGCGGCTCCGCCGTCAGTTCTGTTACCTCGGTCAGCGCCGGCAGTTCCCCCGTCTCCCGGCACAGCTCCCGCCGCACAAAGCCCTCCGCCTGGGCCAGCCACCGCAGCTTCTCCGCGCGCGCATACCCATTGGGCAGCAGCGCGTCCACCCGGTCCAGCACCTGTTTTGCCGTCGTCCTTGCCATGGCCGTCACCTCAGGACGCTCTCTCGTCCACATAGCGCCGGGCCGCCTCCGCCATCATGGCGGCGTTTTCCAGCACCTCCGCCACGCACACCGGCACACGCACCTCCACGCCGCGCATGATCTTCCAGCTGCGTCCGTTGACGGACACGATGACAAAATTCTCCTCCTGCTTTCTGCCTCTGGGCAGCAGCACCGTTGTCATTTTTTCCTTCATCTCGCCCTTCTCCTTTCCTCATGTAAGACCTCGCCCCGCCGTCCGCCCGCGTTCCGCAGGGGGCGGTGGCCTCGACGTCCCGTCAGCGCGGCGTGGCCGCGCTGACGGCGGCATTTCCCGCAGGGGCGGACGACCCGTCCGCCCCTGCTTCACGCTCCCTCAGTTCGCCTTGTCCTCGTCCGAATAGCTGCTGCCGCACTCCACGCGCACCATGTACTCGTCGTACAGGATAGCCGCGGCGTGTACGCCCTTCCAGCCCACGCTGGAGCGCTGGTCCAGCGGGTCGGCGGTACCAGAGCTGCCGCGGGGCTTCACGATGACCTCCGTGCCCTCGCTCAGGTCCACCACGCCATAGGCGCCCTTGCCCAGGAACAGGCAGCCGTACACGGCGCAGCCCTGCTTGCCGCCTTCGCCGGGGTAGATGACCTCCTTGTCGCCCACAGTGACGGTCTTGTCCAGCACCAGCTTCGCGTCGGTGTTGCTCACCACCTGGCAGCGGGTGCCGCCCAGCACCACATAGCGGCCCGCCAGCGCGCCGGCGGCCACGGTGCCGCCGTTGAAGGTCACGTCGGTGCTGGCCATAACGTTGCCGTTCACCTTCAGCGTGCGGCTGTCGGCGGCCAGATCCTCGCCGCGATAGATCTTCGCCTCCGTGGTCTCCACGAAGCGCACGCCGTGCAGCTCACCGATCTCGCCGGAGAACAGCTCCGTAGCCCCGGCATACTGGTGGGCGGCAATCCACGCCTCGTCCTGGCGCAGGTCAAAGGCCACGCTGGGGTGGATGATGCACACATACTTGCCGTCAAAGGTGGGCGCGTTCATCTTCTTCAGCTGGGTCGCCGCCTTGGCCACCAGCTCGCTGGTCATGCGGCAGTCCTTGTCCAGCGTCATGCGGCTGGTCACGTCGGTCTTGGTGCCGTCGCTGCCGATCTTGGGCGCGTAGATCACCTGCTTGCCCTGCTGGATCTCGTTTCGGGTCACCGTGTCCAGCGTCAGGCCCATGTTGCTGCCGTGGCGGTCGGTGATCTCCAGCACCACGTCGTCGATGGCGGTCAGGTCCAGCATATCCGACACGGTGGTGTAATCACCGTACTGCGCCAGCTCCTTGGTGATGTAGCTGACGGAGATACCGCTGCCGTCGGGCGTCACGCCCTCGGTCAGGGGCTTCAGCGCCTTGTCAAAGGCGCCGAACTTACGCCACTCCACGGTCTTGCCGCCGCCGGCAGGCAGGCCCTTTGTGGCCGCGAACTGGTTGTGCACCAGCTGCGGTTTGGCATTCTCCAGCAGCTCCATGCCGTAGTAGGTCTTCATCTCCGCGCTCAGGCCCGCCGTGGTCTGGGTGTTCTCCGCAAACATCTGCAAATTCATCTCCATGTTTTCTCTCCCTTTCTAAAATCTGATCTTCTCTCCATCCTGTACTCTCTTCCGTATCGCCGCCAGCTCCGCCCCGCTGAGCCCCCTCGGGTCCCAGCGGCTGACGCTCCTGCGCCGTCCGCCGTTCTCCGCCACGCGGCTTCCGCCGCTGGCGATGGCCTGGGCCATCTGCTGCCGCGCCCGGACCACCGCGAATTCCATCGCGGCCTGCAGCTGCGCCTCCTGCTCCCGCTGCCGCGCCGTCTCCGCCGCGGCCGCCATCTCCCGCAGCCTCTCGTTCTCCTGCCGCAGTCCCCGCAGCCGTCCGTCCAGTATTCGCCGCACCCGTGCGTCGAATTCCCCCTTGTACCGGCCGCGTATCAGCGTCTCGAAGTCCTCTTCCCCGCCGGGTACCCCCTGTTCCCCGGCAGGTACCTGCTGCTCCCCGGCGTCGGGAGCCATTCCGCCCGTCTCTTCCGCAGTCTCCTGCGCCGTCTTTTCCAGCTCGTCCATCCGAACTCTCCTCCCCGTGGTAGGTCACGACCCGATCTCCACCCTGTCAGGGTATTGCCGTGCCAGCAGCGCCAGCCCGCACCGCACCAACGCGAACTCCCGGGCACAGTCCCCTGTCCCCGCGATCTCCGCGTATCCCGGTGCGCTTCGGAACCGTTCCAGCCGCCCTGTCTCCCGCAATCTCCCCGCCAGCGCGTACACCAGCGCGGACGCCGCCGCGCATACGATGTCCTTCCCATACTCGCCATACCCGGCGTGGCCCCGCACCGTAAGGTGCGCGCCGCCGCAGCTGGCCCGTATCATCTGGGCCGTACCGCCTGCCGCGTGGCCTGCCGCTGCCGCGTCACCGCGTCACTGCTTCGGCGCACCGCCGCCTTTCCGCCGCTGCTCTCCCGCTTCTCCAGCTCTCGCTCCAGCGCCTCCGCCAGATGGGTCCCCTGGCTCTTGTCCAGCAGCGTCACCGCCCGCCGCAGCGCCTCCGTCAGCCACGCCTTCTGGTCCGTCTCCTTCTGTCCCTGCCGGATGACCTCCGCCAGCGTGTCCTTGCTGCGGAACTGCATCAGCTCCAGGCACCGCAGCGCCTGCTCTGCCATATCGCTGCGGAAGAACCCCATCTGAAACAGCTGTAGCGCCAGCTGGTTGTACTCCATGGTCTGGTACGGCGTCTCGTCCTGTGCCATCACCTCCAGATCGAACTCCGGCACGCGATAGCCCCCGGTCAGCAGCGCCCTGGGCCGCAGGCCCCCGTTGCCGTAGGCGACGAACGCCCCGCCGTCCCGGCCCAGCAGCCGGAACTGCCGCGGCACGTCGTAAAACTGCCGGATCAGCTCAATGCACAGCGTCACCACCTGCGAAAACGCCTCATACCCGTCGTCGATCATGTTCCGCGACAGCTTGCCGCCCGCCTCCTGCAAAGCCGCAATAGCCGTGGCCGCCGTCACGCCGCCGGCGGTGCCGCCGCTCATCACGTCCCGGTTGCCCGCCGTCTCCTTCATCTCCGCGATCTTGTTCTGCAGCACCGCCACATACACGCTGTCCAGCGCCGGCACCCGGATCGGCGCGATGGAGTCCGCGCCAAGGTTTCCGTTGGTGTGTACGAAGGGCCTCGTCCAGTCGGCATACTCGTTCTCGTTCACCGCGCCGTCCGCCCGGATGAAAAACCGCGGCGTCGCCGCCGCCAGCGTGTTTTTCAGAATAGCCTGGTTCATCAGGTCGATCTGCTTCTGCGCCGACTTGCACAGATCCACATACCCATACCCGCAGGGCGTCCCCTCCTCGGGAAACAGCGTATCGAACACGAACGGGTACTTCCCGTGGTCGTACCAGCCCCGCGCCGCCATCTCCGGGTCATTCTCCGTGGCATACAGCACATTCTCCCCCACGAACTTGCAGTACTGCAGCACCTGCCGTCCCTCACGCTCCGTGTGGTAGTACCAGTCCACCACCAGCGACTGCTCCGACGTGTCCACCTTGTCGTCGAACAGATACCGGCTCACCTGCGCGCCGCCGCGCCCCAGCTTCCCCTCCAGCTCCGGCCACCTCCGCACCAGATGGTTGTTGGGCACCAGCTCCGTGCAGAAAAAGTGCTCCGACTCCTGTATGTCCGTGACCCCCGGCTCCCAAAACAGGTTCAGCACGTCCATGCTGCGGATGCTCACGTCGCCCAGCCCGTGCAGCTTTTCGTTGTCCCAGAACACGCCGTACACGGCGCACCCGGACTTCAGCTTGTCCCACCACGCCTTGGAATACGTCCGCCTGAACCGGTCGTTTTTCAGCAGCACCGGCAGGATACGGCTCAGCGTCTCTGCCTCCTGCCGGTCTCCCGGCTCCCGGGGCAGCACCGTCGGCTCCGGATAGCAGTCCATGGCGTCCGCGTGCTTGCTGAGGATGCAGTTCACCAGCCAGCCGCTGGCCGGCCGCACGTCCTCCGGATTGCCGCCCTCGCCCGCCTTCTCCATCTGCTCCCAGTGCCGCAGCTTCCAGAACTGCTCGTTGTCGATGATGCGCCTGTCCAGATTTTGCTTGCCCGCGCGATAGCGCCGCAGCACCTCCGCCGCGGCCCGTACCGCCTCCGCCCCGATCTTCACCGGAGCACCGGCGTCCCGCGCGGTCCTTGTCTCCTGCTCCATCCGAGCACCTCCCTTTCATGTTCTGTCCCTGCCCCCGCCCAGCCCGAAAGTTGCCCGCAAACGTGCAACGCCCACAAATTTTTTGTCCCAGCCTTCCCACCAAAAAAAGCGCAAAAAAAGAAAGCCCTTACGGGCTTTCTTTTTTATTTGCTCTTAGTGACGCTTTTTAGCGGTCCACGCCATACCGGTCACGGACAGCACTGCTGTCACCGCGTAGATACCCACGCCCGCGTCAAAGGTCTTGGGAGAGCCCTTGGTGGTGGTAGACGTGGTGGTATCGCTGGTGGAGGGGTAGTAGTAATAGGAGGAGATCTTCGTTACGGTCCAGGTGCCGTCGGCATTCTGGGTGGCCTTGTAGCCATTCGCAACAGTAGGTTCATCGCTGAACTTACCGCCAGTGATTACCGTTTCGGTTTTTCCGACATTGGCCTCGTTACCATAATTATCCGCGGGCTCAGTCACACCAATATCTGCCAAACTAAGCACCTGATACGCCTTTCGGTCAGTTGCATTCGTCTTCAACACAGCATTGCCGGAAATATCAACACTCTGTGCTTGTGCGACCAGGCCCAAATCATAAATAGCCACGGCACTTCCCTGTCTGTTTTCGCAGTTAAACGTACCGCCGGTAATATTCAGCTTCAGTGCATTACCGTGCGCATCCTCGCTGGTATAAGTACCGCCAAACACATACAGAGCGTCAGGCAGCCAAGCGTTTCCGCTGTAATTATAGAAGTCCTTAGGATCATCAATGTTTCCTTTGGTTGCATTGATCGTACCACCAGAAATGTCGACCTGACCCATGCGCAGAGAAACACCGCCATTCAAAGTACCATTAGTGATGGTAAGCTTGACCTGATTCGGCATATAAATGGCTGGGCCCTCCTCTGCCGTCAAGGTACCGCCATTTATTTCAAAGTTCATTGTTCCTGTGGTGTTGTTACCGCTCAGCGCAGCCCATTTGGACTCAATTTCGCCACCATTTACCGTCACGCTACCACCATTCAATGCGTATGTGCCATAATTTCCGGTGCTCTTAATTTTTCCGCTGTTCAGCGTCAGACTGCCACCATCAATTTTGATGGGAGTCACGCTTGAAGTAATAGTACCTTCGCCCTCAATGGTCAAAGACCCTTTCACATAGATACCACAGTCTTTATTGACCGTCAGTGTTTTTTCATTCAGCTTGAGCGTTATAGCAGTATTTGCAGGAATAGTGACCTGCGTATTCTCAGGAATAGTCACATCACTACCCAACGTAATTACGCCATCCACTGCATTAGGCAACGGCGCATATTCACCCTCCGCCCAGCTCACGCTGCACAGTCCCAGCGCCATGACCAGCGCCAAAATGGTTGCCAATATCTTTTTCATTTTCCTTACCCCGGGTTTTTTAGATTTCCGCAGGGTGCTTCGTTTTAACAAGCTTAAAACGCCAAAGCAGGAGTACTCCTGCGGATAATCAGATTATAGCACGGCTGCATAATTTGTCCAGCCCTTTTGTGTAAAATTTTGCATTTTCGTCGTCTGCGGAATTCGGACCGGGGGAGGGGCCGCGCCCCTCCCCCGGTTTCTCACGGCTCCCGCCGTATCTCCGTCCTCTCCCGGGGCGCGATGGGCCGCATCATGCAGAAATACCGGCTCTCATCCGCCGCGTGGTCCTCCTGTCCCGTGTCCACATCCTCCGGCGCAGTGGTGCTGTACGACAGCCCCGGTACCGTCCGTATGAACGCCCGGCAGTTTTCGAACACATACAGCATGGGGTACCCCTCCCCGTCAAAGCTCATCCGGTAGTGCAGCTGCATCCACCCCGGTATCCGCCGGTTGTCCCCCTTTTCAAAGAACAGCCGGTGCTTCAGCGCCGTCTCATAAATGCTCTCGCCCCGGCTGGCGTCCCAGATGGCCGGGTCCGCCACCCCCCGTATGGTCCGTCCCCGCAGATATGGGTGCTCATCCTCCATCCGCCGTATCTCCGCGAACTGCCGCTCCGGTGTCCACAGCACGCCCTCGTCCGGCGTTCCCGTGCAGCCGTACAGCTCCAATATCCGGTACACGCACCCGTCGAAGTCCACCGCCCACCAACCGCAGGAAAAGGGCTTGGCGTACCCGAAGTCGTAGCTTCGGTACACGTTCCACTCCCGCGGGATGTCAAAGGGCCGGATCACGTGCGTCCACCGCCGGTCCGCGTAGTGCGCCGGGTCGTCCGTGAACTCCTGGAACACCTGTCCCGCCAGCACGTCCCACCGCCCCTCCAGCCACGCCGCCCGCAGCTTCGGCGGCAGCGCCTCCAGCTGCCGTATATACTCCGGCTGCCGCGCCAGCAGCGCCCCGTTGTCCGTCACCCGCGCCGGTATGAACGCGTACTCGCCCCCGTTCTCCCCCGGCTCATACCGCCGGTCGATAAACAGCCGCTTGATATACCTATGTCCCGGCCCGCCCGGGTTGCACGTGTAGTAAATGCGCTTGGGAAATCCGTTCACGCCGCGCACGCACGCCGCCAACTTCCGCATCCACTGCTCCTTCAGCTGCGTGGCCTCGTCAAAGAAGATCACGTCGTACTCCGCGCCCTGATAGCGATCCGCGTCCCGGTCGCAGGCGCAGTACCCGAACTGCAATACGCTCCCGTTCCCGAACACGAACCGTCTCTCCTCCGCCCGGTATACGGCCGTCCCCGCCAGCTCCAGCCGCAGCGTCTCCAAATGGTTTGCCTCGATCTCCGGCATGGTCCGCCGCACCAGCAGCATCCGTATTCCCGGATACCGCTGCGCCAGCAGCTTGGCCTTGCACCGCACCGCCCAGCTTTTCCCGCCGCCCCGTGCCCCGCCGAAAGCGACGTACTTCTTTTTGCACCGCAGAAATTCGTCCTGCTTTGCGTTCGGCGTCCCGATGTATATATCCTCCATGTTCTCTCCCCCTTGTCTCTCTTCTCTCCGTGCTTACTCGCTCAGCGCCCGTACCTCCTCTCCCATCAGCACCTGCACCGTCTGCGTCGCGGTCCCGCCGCCCAGCTCCTTCTCCAGCCCCGCCAGCGTCTGCAATATCCCCGCCAGCTCCTTCAGCTCCTTGGTGCACGCCTCACCTTTTTCCGCCTCCTCGGCCGCCCGCTTCGCGCCCCGCATCAGCGCCCGCGTCATTTCCAGCAGGCAATCCCTGCTCTCCGCCCTGCGCCGTCTCTCGTTCCGGCACCCGCTGACCCACTTCTCCTTCCGCGCGTGCCGTCCCACGCTCTGCACCGAAACGCCGTATTCCTTCGCCAGCTGCATATAGGTATATCCGCCCGCCTCGTACTTCTCCCGCAGTTCCTCCCAGGGTGCCGCCGTCTTATGCATCCGCCTCACCTCCGACCACCTCATACGCCGCCAGTATCTGCGCCGCGAAATCTGCCAGGCAGCCCCTGCACACGTTCTCACCGCTGATCCGGTAGTATCGCTCTCCCCGCAGCAGCTCTCCGCCGCACAGGTCGCACTGTCCGCACACCGCGTCCGTCCCGTTCTTTCTGTACTTCATATCCGTACCCCCTTATCAAGATCGTCTATACCCCATCCCCCGGAAAACAAAAAAGTTGCCCGCAAACGGGCAACACTCCCCAAATTTTCCCCCAGCCTTTCCCTTAAGGGCACGCCCTCTAAGCCTTCCCCTGGGGTTCGCGGTGTTGAATGACAGGCCGGTGGCCTGTCAGATTCGCGAACCGACCGACCCGCAGGGAGACAGGTGCCCCCACGGGTGGCGGATAAGGTGTAGCCGCGCAGCGGCGTAAAACGCCCCCGTCCCGCCCCGCACCGCCGCACAGAAAAAAGGGCCGGCTCCCGCCGACCCTTTTCTTATGCGCGTTTAGCCCGGAGGCCAGGTCATATCCCGCCCCGCCAGCACATGGAAGTGCAGGTGCTTCACGGTCTGTCCCGCCTGATCGCCGCAGTTGTTGACGATTCGGTAGCTCTCCACGCCCAACTCCCTGCAGATCTTGGCGATGACCTCGAAGCAATGGGCCACCACACCGCTGTTGCCCGCCGTGATGGCATTGGCGCAGCAGATATGTGCCTTGGGCACCACCAAAAAGTGTACCGGTGCCTGCGGCTCGATATCATAAAAGGCATAGCATTGTTCGTCCTCATACACCTTTTTGCTGGGGATCTCTCCGTCAATAATGGCGCAGAACAGGCAATCGTTCTTCATGGTCGCATCTCCTTTCGCATATGTTTTTGTTGCTATTTTTCTCCCAATTCCCTTTTGTGTTCCTGCGCGCTCTTGAGCCCTTGAAGATGCAAGGCTTTGGAGCCGTTTGGAACACAAAGTCGAATTTGGACTTATTTTTTCATAATACAGCGCATTATTTCAACTTTTCCGCCACGAAATCGTCCACGGCCGCCAGCGCGTCGTCCACCTTCAGCAGCTCGGTGCCGCCGCCCATGGCGCTGTCCGGCTTGCCGCCGCCCTTGCCGCCGCACACGGCGGACACGGTCCTGACCAGATCGCCGGCCTTCACGCCCCGCGCCACGGCCTCCTTGCCGCACACCGCCAGGAACGTGACCTTCTCGCCCACGATGCTGGCCAGCACGCCTACTACATGGGGATCCTTGTCCCGCAGGAAGTCGCCCATCAGCCGCAAGGCGTTTGCGTCCAGGCCCTGACGGGTGCCGGTGATGACGTGCAGCCCGTCCACGGTCTTGGCGGAGGCCAGAATCTGCTTGGCCTCGCCCATGGACGCCTCGCTCTTGAATTTCTCCAGCGCCTGCCGCAGCGCCTTCATCTCGCTGGCCTGCTGCTCCAGACGCTCCATCAGCGTCTCCGGCGCGGACTTGAAGAACTGGGATGCCTTGTTCAGCAGCCCACGACTGCGGCGCATGTCCTCCATGGTGACCTTTCCGGTGGTGGCCTCGATACGGCGTACACCGGAGGCCACACTGCTCTCGCTCTTGATGCGGAAGGGGCCGGCCTTAGCAGTGTTGTCCAGATGAGTGCCGCCGCACAGCTCCATGGAGAAGTCGCCCATGGTCACCACCCGCACGGTCTGACCATACTTCTCGCCGAAGGTAGCCACCGCGCCCCGGGCCTTAGCCTCGGCGATGGGCAGTTCTTCGGTGGTAATGAGCAGGCCGGACAGAATAGCGTCGTTGACCATATCCTCCACCTCATCCAGCTGTTGGGGCGTAATGCCCTCGAAGTGGGTGAAGTCGAAGCGCAGGCGATCCGGCTCCACCAGAGAGCCAGCCTGGTGCACATGGTCGCCCAGCACCTTCACCAGCGCCGCGTCCAGCAGATGGGTGGCGCTGTGGGCGCGGCGGATAGCGGCGCGGCGGTCGGTGTCGATGGACGCCGTCACACTGTCGCTCACGGCCACGCTGCCGCTGAGCAGCTTGCCGTAGTGCATGAACTTGCCGCCCTTGTTCTTCTGCACATCGCTGACCACGAATTCCATGCCGTCGCCGGTGATCACGCCGTGGTCGGCCACCTGACCGCCCATTTCGGCGTAGAAGGGGGTCTTGTCCAGCACCAGGATGGCCTCCATACCGGACACGATCTCGTCCACCAGCTCGCCCTCGGCCACGATGCCCAGCACCTTCGCGCCGTTCACCGTGTCGCGGTCATAGCCCACGAACTCTGTGGCCGGCATGTCCTTGCCGAACTCCACGCCGGCCCAGCCCAGATCGCCCAGCGCCTTGCGGGCTTCGCGGGCACGCTCCTTCTGCTGGGTCATCAGGGACTGGAAGGCGTCCTCGTCCACAGTCATGCCCTCCTCGGCGGCCATCTCGGCCGTCAGGTCGATGGGGAAGCCGAACGTATCGTACAGCTTAAAGGCGTCCGCGCCGGAGAACACCGTCTCGCCCTTCTCCTTGTGGGAGGCCAGCATCTCGTTATAGATGCGGATGCCGCCGTCGATGGTGCGGGCGAAGTTCTCCTCCTCGGTGCGGATGACCTTGGTGATGTAGCTCTGCTTTTCCTTCAGGTCGGGGTACTGCCCCTCGTTCTCGTGTACCACGGTGTCCACCACCTTGTACAGGAACGGCTCGTTGACGCCCAGCAGCTTGCCGTGGCGTGCAGCGCGCCGCAGCAGGCGGCGCAGCACGTAGCCGCGGCCCTCGTTGCTGGGCAGGATACCGTCGCAGATCATAAACGTGGCAGACCGGATGTGATCGGTGATGACCCGCAGGCTCACGTCCCGCTTGTAGCTCTCGCCGTAGTGGGCGCCGGTCAGCTCGCTGACCTTGTGGGTGATGTTCATCACCGTGTCCACGTCGAACAGGCTGGCCACGTTCTGGCACACGCAGGCCAGACGCTCCAGACCCATGCCGGTGTCGATGTTCTTCTGCTTCAGCTCGGTGTAGTTGTTGTGGCCGTCGTTGTCGAACTGGGAGAACACGTTGTTCCATATCTCGATATAGCGGTCGCAGTCACAGCCCACGGTGCAGCCGGGCTTGCCGCAGCCGTACTCCGGTCCGCGGTCATAATAGATCTCGGAGCAGGGGCCGCAGGGGCCGGAGCCGTGCTCCCAGAAGTTGTCCTCCTTGCCGAAGCGGAAGATCCTGTCCTCAGGAATACCGATCTCGTCCCGCCAGATGGCAAAGGCCTCGTCGTCGCTCTCGTACACGGAGGGATACAGCCGGTCGGCCTCCAGCCCCACCCACTCAGGGGAGGTCAGGAACTCCCAGCTCCACGCGATGGCCTCGTGCTTGAAGTAATCGCCAAAGGAGAAGTTGCCCAGCATCTCGAAATAGGTGCCGTGGCGGGCGGTCTTGCCCACATTGTCGATGTCACCGGTACGGATGCACTTCTGACAGGTGCAGACGCGGCGGCAGGGCGGCTCCTCCTCGCCCTTGAACCAGGGCTTCATGGGGGTCATGCCGGCGTTGATCAGCAGGATAGATTTGTCGTTCTGGGGCACCAGCGAAAAGCTGGGCAGACGCAGGTGGCCTTTCGTCTCAAAGAACTTCAGGAACATTTCCCGCAGCTCGTTCAGGCCGTGATAGGGATGGCTCATAGTCGTTGTCTCCTTTGCAATATATACTAAAAATCTTTTTTGCTCTCGTTCCATTGGCGGGTCATATCCGCCAGTTCTTTCTCCAGGTTCAGGAAAAACCGGGAGATATGCAGCCCGTCCGCCAGGGCGTGGTTCACGAACAGCGACACCGGCAGTGTCGTCCGCCCGTTGACGGTCACATATTTGCCCCAGCTGATGCGGGGATTGCTGTCGTCCGGGCTCTCCGCCGGGTGCTGCAGCTGCGAGTAGTGTACCCACGGCACGCTGGAGACAAAGAAGAAGCTCCGCACGTCGCCGTCCTCGGTGAGCGTGCCCCGCTCCAGCACCTCCCGCTGCCGCCGCTGTCCCTCCGCGATGAAGGTCCCGTAGGGCATGTCGCCCTCCACGGTGCAGTAGACATACACGCCGTCCGGCTTCATGGCGGTGTAGGACGGCGCACACCAGTCGTACTCCGCCACCCGTCCGTCCGGCAGGATGCGCCGCCGCAGCTGGGGCACGGCATTGGCCGCCCACACCACCGCATACAGTAGACTCAGGAAAAAGGGCCTGCTGCCCCGCGCCGTCATCATGTCGGTAATGTCCACCTCCACGGTAACGCTGGCAAAGGGATACTGCATGGCCCGGAAATAGGCGAATTGCCCGCAGCGTGGGTCTTTTTCCATGTCGATGATCGTATAGTGCATCTCCCACCTCCTGCAACGAAAAACGCCCCTGTTTGCCATAGCAAACAGGGGCGAAAATCACTTCCGCGGTACCACCCTGATTTGGCGGCGAGCCGCCCTCTCAGTGCCCTGTAACGGGAGCATCCCGTGCCATTCATCACGGCAGGCTCAAAAGCGGCTGTCACCGTGCCGATCCCGACGGGCTTGCACTGTCCCCGTCTCGCTCCGGGCGGCCTCCGGTAACTCTTCTCTCTCATCGCCATTATGGAATATAGCGTTATTTTACCACAATGTTCCCCATTGTCAACACGAAATTTCTCTTTTTGTGAGATATTCCCCCTTGTCTTTCCGCACTGCTGTGGTATACTGGAAACCGTCATTTTTACAGAAAGAGGGACCTCCCGTGCAAAAGCTCTCCCGCAACGACCACATCGACCTGTACCGCCACCTATCCTTCTGTGCCGTGGGCGGCTTCTTCGGCTGCTACGCTGTTCTTATCCACAGCGGCGTCATGGGCAACGCCCAGACGGTGAACCTGATCGAGCTGCTGCTGGATGCCCTGCGGGGCGATCTGCACGCCGTGCTCCTGCATCTGGGCGCGCTGGTGCTGTACATGCTGGGCACTATGATGACGGTGCTGCTGCCCCACTGGTGGGGCTGGGATATGCACTATGTATCGCCCGTTATCACCGCCGCAGCCGCCGTGACCGTAGCCTTCCTGCCGGAAACGCTGAACGTTGTGGTGGCTCTGTATCCCATCTTCTTTGCCATGAGCATCCAGTGGAGCAGCTTCGGCGGCGCCCGCGGCTTTTACAGCTCCACCATCTTCTCCACCAACAACACCAAGCAGACTTCTCTGGCCCTGGCCAACTACCTGTGTGACCATGACCGCGCCCACCTGCGGAAGCTGAAGGTCTTTGCCCTCACCCTGCTGTGCTTCCACATCGGTGCGGCAGTGGCCTACTTCGCCGTGACGTGGTGGTATATCCGCGGCGCGCTGGCCGTGCTGCCCCTTATCGCCTGGGCCTTCTTCCTGTCCGTATGCGAACGCAGGCATGAAGCCCTGGCCGAGGAACCGGAGACCATCCCCGACAGCAGCGCCCACCCCACCAGCAACGCATAAAAATTGTCCCCCGGCTTCGCCGGGGGACAATTTTTATGTACTTATTTCCCACTCAGCGCCACCGCGTGGCGGATGAAGCTCATGGGCGGCACCGGACGGGGCAGCTGCATGGTAAACACCATCTGGGGCGTCTTCGGCTCCGCCAGGCCATTGCCCTCACTGTCGCGCATCACCGGCACGGTGATCGTAAAGGGCTTCGTATCCGGCCCCACCACCTCCACGATGTCGCCGGCGGCAAATTTGTTCCGCAGGCTCAGGGTGGCCAGCCCATTTTCATCACAGTTTGTCACCACGGCGCAGATCTGCCAGTCCCGCAGATACCGGGCGCTCTCATAATACTGCCCCGGCTGGCCGTAGAAAAAACCTGTGGCGTAGTGCCGGTGGCTGATGTGCTCCACCTCATCCCGCCACACCGGGTCAAGCGGGCGCCCTGCGGCCACGTCGTCCAAACAGTGCCGGTACGCGCCGGTAACGATGGCCGCGTAGTAAGCGGACTTAGCCCGACCCTCGATCTTCAGGCAGTCCACCCCGGCGGCCATCAGGTCGTCCAGGTGGTCGATCATGCACATATCCCGGCTGTTCATAATGTATGTGCCCTTTTCGTCTTCGAACACCGGGAAATACTCCCCGGGCCGTTTCTCTTCCATCAGCGCATACTGGTAGCGGCAGGGCTGGGCACATTCGCCCCGGTTGCTGTCCCGTCCGGTCATATAGTTGCTCAGCAGGCAGCGCCCGGAGTAGCTGACACACATAGCCCCGTGGCAGAAGGCCTCCAGTTCCAGCTCAGGGGATACCCTGGCCCGAATGGCGGCGATCTCCTCCAGGCTCAGCTCCCGGGCCAGTACCACGCGGCTGGCGCCCAGATCGTACCAAGCCTGGGCGCAGACGTGATTGGCGATAGACTGCTGGGTGCTGATGTGCCGCTGGCAGTGTGGCGCGTACTTCCCCGCCAGGGTGAACGCGCCCAGGTCCGCCAGGATCAGGGCGTCCACCCCCGCCGCGTCCAGCTTTTCCAGATGGGCGGGCAGGGCCTCCGCCTCATTCCAGCGGGGCATGGTGTTCACCGTGGCGTGTACCTTTACACCGTGGTCGTGGGCAAACCGCACTGCCTTCGGCAGTGCCTCGTCGTCAAAGTTCCCGGCAAAGGAACGCATCCCGAAGGATGTGCCGGCCAGATACACCGCGTCCGCGCCGTACAGAACCGCCATCTGCAGCTTTTCCCAGTCCCCGGCCGGGGACAGCAACTCCGGCTTTTTCATCTTCATCATCAGGAGTAGATGGGCTGGTATTCACCGCTGTTAATGAACTTCAGGTGCTCGTTATAGTCGGTAAAGAAGTGGCTTTTGCCGTCCTTGCCCAGGGCGAAGAAGTAATAATCGGTGTCCGCCGGGTAGATGGCCGCCTCAATGGCGGACAGGCCGGGATTGCAGATGGGTCCCGGGGTCAGGCCGGGGTTGATATAGGTGTTGTAGGGGCTGTCGATCTCTGTATCGAAGGTCTTGACCCCGTCGTGCTTCATGATATAGTTGATGGTAGAGCACAGCTGCAGCGCTCTTCCGCCCTTCTCACTGCTCGGGTTCTCCAGACGGTTGTGGATGACAGAACTGATGTTCTTGCGCTCGGTGTCGTCGCCGATGGACTCCTTCTCGATCAGGGATGCCATGGTGATGATCTCCTGCAGAGAGTACGGAGACGCCTTGATGTCCGCCAGCATCTGCTGGCTGATGCTGTTCTTGAAGTACACCAGCATCGTCTCCACCGTATACACCGCGGACCGGTTCTTGTCGAATTCATAGGTGCTGGGGAACAGGAACCCCTCCATGCGATCGATGCTGCCCAGTTTGTCGTCATCCAGGAAATCGTAGTCCTCATACGCAAAGTTGGCGCAGGCATCCTCCAGATCCTCCTTGGTGGCCACGCCCTTCTCCGCCAGCAGATCGATGATCTCCCGGACGGTGTAGCCCTCGGGGATGGTGACCTTGATCAGGCCCTGGGCCTCCTTGGCGTCCGTCTCCCAGTCGTGCATATTGGTAATCAGGGCGCGGAAGTCCATATCACTGTTCAGCTTGTAGGTCCCCGGCTCCACGTAGCGGTTGTAGTGCAGGAACGTGCCGGCAATATTGAACACCAGTCGGGAATTCACCAGCCCCGCGTCGTGCAGCTTCTTGGCCACATCTCCCCGGCTGTCACCCTCCTCTACGGTGATCTCCACCTCGGTATAGGGCTTGTTCAGCGAACACACGTCGTTGACCAGCAGCCAACCGATGCCCGCCAGCAGGCAGGATACCAGCACTACACAGGCCAGATAGATGATGGTCCGGTTGCGCTTGGCCTGACGGCGGCGGTCACTGTGGCGGCGCTGCTCGGAGGACGCCTGCCGGCGGACCTCCTCGGCGTCCCACTTCGCCGTGGCGTATTCGTTTCGTTCTTCACGGTTTCCCATAAGTCTTTGCTCCTTTCCCAGCGTCAGCCGATAAGATCGGCCACGCAGGTCATCACTTCGTTGTGTATGTCGTCTATCAGGCGAGGCGCGCCCGCCCGGGCGCAGTCAATGCGCGTCCAGCCGCAGCGTGCCACCACATGGGCGGCGTTTTCCCGACAGCGGCGCAGGTATTCCTCGTCCTTCTCGTGGATGTCAGCAGTGGTGTGGGTGGCGGCCTCCCGCAGGCGCATCATCTGTTCCGTGGCCTCTGTGGGCATATCCAGATACAGCACCCGTGTGGGCTCCGGCAGCCCCAACAGCCGGTACTCGAAGTCAAACAGCCAGTCGAGAAAACCGTCCCGCTGCTCCGGCGGCAGCTTACCGGTCTGGTGAACGGCGTTGCTGGTGGTGTATCGATCCGCAATGACCAGTCCGCCCTGCTCATAATACGCGCCCCAGTCCTGTTTGTAGGAGGCATAGCGATCCACAGAGTAGAACACTGACGCGGCATAGGCATTCACGTCGCCGGGCTTGTCCCCGAAGGCACCGCCCAGATACAGGCGGATCAACGCAGAGGACTCCTCCTGATACCGGGGGAACTCCAGCTTGCGGAAAGGGATACCGCGGCGCGTCAGTTCCTCGCACAGCAGCCGGGACTGGGTAGCCTTGCCGGACCCGTCCGTCCCCTCGAACACGATGAGTTTTCCCTGCACAGCGCTCGCCTCCTTTGGACACACTGACCCATAATACATGGTATTGTACCACAGTTTTCCCCATTTGTAAACCATTCAAACGGGCCCGTCCTCTGCAAAAGGGCCGCCCCCTCCGGGACGGCCCCTGATACGCTATTGCACGGCGGTCTTTTTCTTCTGCTTCTCCTCATAGATGGTGTTCAGCACATACAGGATAACACCCGTCCAGATAAACAGGAAGCTCACAAGCTTCTCGTGGGTCAGGGCCTCGCCCATGATGGCACCGCAGATAATAGACAGAGACGGGCTGATATACTGGCAGATGCCCGTGGTCATCAGCGGCAGATGCCTAACGCCGATGGAGTAAAACACCATGGGCAGTCCGGTGATCACACCACCGCCGATCATCAGCAGTTGCTTGACGACCGTCATGCTTCCCATGCCGTTGTCCCCCATGCGGAAAAACAGGATGAACAGCAGCGCCACCGGCACCATCATCAGGATCTCTGACGTGGTGGACACGATGGAATCGATGGTCAAGCTCTTCTTGATGGCTGCATAGATGGAGAACATCAACGCCAGGGCGATGGTCACATAGGGAACGCCGCCGAAGCTGGAGGTGCTGAACACGATGCCGACCACCACGATGGCAATGATCACAAAGTGCCGCCAATTCATCTTCTCGCGGAAGATAACGGCCCCCAAGGCAAATACCACCAGCGGCTGGATGTAATACCCCAGGCTGCACTCCAGCACGCGGCCGTTCTGCACCGCCCACAGGTACACCAGCCAGTCGCCGAACAGCAGCACCGATGCAGGCATCTCCCGCTTGAGCACCTGCTTGTCCTTGAATACGGCCCACAGCTGCGGTAGCTTTCCCTGCACCTTCAGAATACACAGGCAGGCCACCGCTGCCCAGATAATGCGGCAGGCCATGATGAAAAACGTGTCGATCTCGCCGCACACATTGGTGCACATATACCAGTACAGCGGCTGGAAACCCCAGACGAAAAAGCACACCGACATAGCCCCCAGGCCCTTGCGGTAGTTGACCGTTTGCATACGTTTCCCCTCACTTTCCTACAGAAATCGGGTAGTTTCCCCATTTACAGCGTCCAATAACCATGATATGATAACACCTGCAACGCGGAATAGCAAGCCATATTTCCCCGGAAAAGGAGGTTTCTCATGCTGCTGTTTGACATGGACGGAACGCTGATCGACTCCAACGGCATCTGGAAGGACGTGGACACGCGTTTCTTGGAGAAGCGAGGTCTGCCCTATACGCAGGAATACTATGAGGGCGTGGCCCACACCATCTTCCCGCTGGCGGCCAAATTCACAAAGGAATTCTGCCATCTGCCGGAGAGCGAAGCCGCCATCATGGCCGAGTGGATGGAGATGGCCGGCGACATTTACGCCACGGACGTAACGGAAAAGCCCGGTGTCCGCGCCTATCTGGAGCAGATGAAGAACCGCGGCGAGCGTATGGCTGTGGTCACCAGCGCGGTCCCTGTTCATTGCCGTGCGGCGCTGACCCACCTGGGCCTGCTGCCCTATTTCGAGCGTATTTTCTTTGCCCAGGAGCTGGGCACCGAGAAAAAGTACCCCGCCCTCTGGGAGAAAGTCGCCGCCGCACTGGGCGTCTCCCCCGCAGACTGCACCCTGTTCGACGACTCCGTGGAGGCCATCCGCGGCGCCAAGGCCGCCGGGATGCACACCGTGGGCGTGGCAGACCCCTACTTTGCCTCCACCGCTGACGAAATGGCCCGCACCTGTGACCGTTACATCTCCAGCTTCGGCGAACTGCTTTATCCTTGACTTTTGTCGAACGATTTACTATAATTAGGGTTACGGCGCCCCATGCGCCGCTTATTATGCGCGGCTGCCCGCAGGCAGGACCGCTTGAAGGAGTTTTGTATCATGCCTGTTTATCCCATGGACATCGCTGGGCTCCACCGGGAGCTGCCTATCTGTAAGGTCACGGACGACCTGTACATCGGCGCCTTCATCTGCTTTGGCGACGCGGAGCTGACCGTAGCCTGCGCCCGTGATATGCTGGCCATGCTGGAGGCAGACAGCTACGACTATCTGTTCACCGCCGAGGCTAAGTCCATCCCCCTGATCCACGAGATGGCCCGTCAAAGCGGTGCGAAAAAGTATTTCATCGCCCGCAAGGGCCCCAAGGCCTATATGCCCGATCCCCTGCACGTGGAGGATAAGTCCATCACCACCGCCGGGGTGCAGAAGCTGTATCTGGGCCGTGACGACGCCGACCTGATCCGCGGCAAGCGCATCGTCCTCATGGATGACGTGATCTCCACCGGCGGCTCCCTCCACGCCATGGAGGAGCTGGTGAAGATGGCCGGCGGTACCGTAGTGGACCGCATCGCCGTGCTGGCCGAGGGCGGTGCGGCGGACCGCAAGGACATCAAGTACCTGAATGTCCTGCCGGTATTCAATGCCGACGGCAGCATCAAGTGAAAAGAAGCGCCTGCGGGCGCTTCTTTTTTTGTTCTCATTAGCAAAACCGCATGACCGCCGCCATCTGCCGCACATTTTTTATAGCGTGCGGGGATAGACTTTTGTGATAAGTTGTGGTAATATGTAGAATTAATAAAACTAATGCTTTGAGCGGGAGAAAGGAGCAGTTCCATTATGGCAGTAAAAGAGAGCTATGCCGGCAAGATCAACCGGAAGCTGACGAAAAAGCTGCGGGTCATCGCCGTGGCCGCCGGCCGTGAAAAGGCCGACCTGGTGCTGAAAAACGCCACCTATGTCAACGTATTCTCCAACGAGCTGTGTCACGGCGACATCGCCGTGGCCGAGGGCCTGATCGTGGGCATGGGTGAATACAGCGGCAATACAGAGGTAGATATGGGCGGTAAGATCGTCCTCCCCGGCTTTGTGGACGCCCACATTCATCTGGAGAGTTCCCTGGTCAGTCCCACGGAGTTTGCCAAGGCGGTGCTGCCCCACGGCACCACCACCGTCATCACCGACCCCCACGAGATCGCCAACGTCATGGGCACCGACGGCATCGAGTATATGCTCCAGGCCACCGAGGACCTGCCCGTGGACGTGCGCTTTATGCTGCCCTCCTGCGTGCCGGCCACGCCGCTGGACGAGTCCGGCGCCAACCTGGACTACCGGGCTATCGACAGCTTCTATGACCATCCCCGCGTACAGGGTCTGGCCGAGATGATGAACTTCGTTGGCACCATCAACGGCGATCCCCAGGTGGTGGAGAAGATCGTGGCCAGCCAGGCCCATCACAAGAAGATCGACGGCCACGCCCCCGACCTGGTGGGCAACGACCTGAACGCCTACATCGCCGCCGGCGTGTACTCCGACCACGAGTGCCACGACCTGAACGACGCCATCGCAAAGCTCCAGCGCGGCCAGTTCATTATGATCCGCGAGGGCACCGCAGCCCGCAATCTGGAAGCGCTGGTCCCCCTGCTGTGCGACAAGTATGTGGAACGCTGTATGTTCTGCACCGATGACAAGCACCCCAACGACCTGCTGGAAAAGGGTCACATCGACTACATCGTCAAAAAGGCCATCTCCCTGGGCGCCGACCCCATCACCGCCATCAAGGCCGCCTGCCACAACGCTGCCCGCTACTTCCTGCTGAACAACCGCGGCGCCATTGCACCCGGCTATCTGGCGGACTTCGTCATCATCGACGACTTTGACCACTTCAACATCGAAAAGGTCTACAAGCGCGGCGTACTGATGGTAGACCATGGCGTGGTGGCGGACTTCCCCGTCCCGGAGATCGACCCCTATCTGGTCAACCGCGCCCACGACACCTTCCATGTGGCCCCGCTGACCGCCGCCGATTTCACCGACAGCCGTCCCCACGCGGTCATTGGCATGGTCAACGGCGAGATCACCACCACTGACGGCGGCTACACCGACCGTATCGATGTGGACTATGACATTCTGAAGATCGCCGTCATCGAGCGTCATAAGAACACCCACCACATCGGCTTGGGCTACATCAAGGGCTACGGCCTGCAAAAGGGCGCCGTGGCCACCAGCATCAGCCACGACAGCCATAACATCATCGTGGTGGGCACCAACGAGGAGGATATGGCCTTCGCCGCCAACCGCATCGTACAGCAGCACGGCGGTATCACCGTGGTGGAGAACGGTCAGGTAAAGGGCGAGCTGCTGCTGGCCATCGCCGGCATCATGTCCGACGACACCCTCATAAACGTGAACCGCGACCTGGAGAACGCCAAAAAAGCTGCCTACGACCTGGGCGTGTCCACCGGTATCGACCCGTTTATGACCCTGAGCTTCATGGCCCTGCCGGTGATCCCCAGCCTGCGTATCACCACCCGCGGCGTGTTCGACGTCACCACTCAGCGCTACGTCTGATACCTGCTCCCCGCTTCGCCGGGACCTATATCCGCAAAAAAAGAAAGCCCTCGCGGGCTTTCTTTTTTGCTCACAGCTTCAGTTCACAATCCAGGCTCATCACCGCGCTGCCGCCGATACGGACGGTCACGGCGCCGTCCTTTTCATACAGAAGGCTGCGTATCTCGCTGGGCCTGCCCATGTGCTCGCCCTGCAAAAACACGTTCTCCCGCTCCGGCTTCACATCGCCTCGCAGGTAGAGATAATACGTCAGTGCACCGTTGCTGGTCCCGGTGGCACACTCCTCCGGGATGTCGTACAGGGGCGCGTAGTTGCTGCACCAGGCCGTCACGCCGTCCCGCCCCGGGCAGAACATATGCACGCCGGTCACATCGTACTTCCGTGACAGCTCCGTGACCACCGGTGCGTTCTGCACTGCCCGCATGAGTGTCTCATGGTCCCGGACGGGCATCATAATGTCCGCCAGACCGGTGGACACCATTCGTGGGATATATCCCTCCGGGCAGTCCGCCTCCGTCAGGCCATAGGCGGCGTACAGCGCGGCGCGCTCCGCTGCCGGGATGTCGCCGATCAGCTGCGGCGGCGCCATATCCATCCAGACGGTGCCGCCCCTGACGGTGATGTTCAGTTCCCCGGCCTTTGTGTGGGCAATATGGTCGCCGTCGCCGATCTTCTCCAACTGCCGCAGCAGGGCAAAGGAGGCCACGGTAGCGTGGCCGCACAGGTCCACCTCCCCGGCGGGGGTGAAATAGCGCAGGGATACGGAGCCGTCCGGCTCCATATGTATAAAGGCCGTCTCCGAGTGCTTCATCTCCGCAGCGATCTGCCGCATGGTCTCATCAGACAGCTCCCGGTCCGGCAGTGCCACGCCCGCCTGGTTGCCGCCGAAGATCCGATTGGCAAAGGCGTCCATCACATAGAGCTTCATAGGGTATACCTCCCAGTTTTTCTTGTGGTTTTCATTATATACTCTCTTGCTCTTAACGGCAAGTATATTTGACTTCCGATGTATTTTTCGTTAGAATAGAATTGCAGCAGGTGTCTGTGTGAACGCCCGCCGCTAAAAGCGAAGAAAGGAACTTCATCGAAAATGCTCAATGAGCGAAGTCTGTTATCACAATTTCTGCATTTCGTAGCCGCTACGGTGGCATCCCTGATGGTGTTCAGCCTGTACTCCATCGTGGACGGGCTGATGGTATCCAAGGGTGTGAACGAATACGCCATGGCCTCGGTAAATCTGGCGGTACCGTTCACCAATGTGCTGTTCTCCATCGGCGTCATCTTCGCCGTCGGTACCAGCACCATCATCGCCATCTATCTGGGACAAAACCAAGGCGAGAAGGCCAATAGCCTGTTCTCTCAGAACATCGTGCTGCTGACGTGCGTCGGCCTGACCATCACCGTCCTCGTTTTCGTATTTCTGGAGCCGTTCGCCGTGCTGCTGGGCGCAAAGGGCGTAACGTATCAATATACCATCGATTATCTCCGGGGCCTGGCCCCTTTCGCGCTGTGCTTCATCATCTCCTATAACATGGAGGTGCTGATCAAGACCGACGGCTATCCCCGTCTGGCAATTCTGACGGTCATCACCGGCTGTCTGGCCAACTGCGTACTGGACTATATCGCCATCTTTGTGCTGAATCTGGGCGTATGGGGCGCGGCCTTCGCCACAGGTCTTTCCCAGCTTCTGACGTGCATCATCTATCTGCGCCACTTCCTGGGCGGACACAACACCTTCCACTTTGTGAAGTTCAGGATGGACTGGGGCATCTACAAGCGGCTGATCCCGCTGGGCTTTGCCGACGGCGTAACGGAGCTGTGCAACGGCGTGATGATCTTCCTGTTCAACCGGGTAATCCTGCGCTGTCTGGGTGATGACGCTCTGGTGAGCTACACCATCATCGCCTACGTGAACACGCTGATCGTCAACACCATGCTGGGCATCTCGCAGGGCAGTCAGCCGCTGGTCAGCTATCACTACGGCAAGGAGGACGCGGCGGGCTACAAGAAGCTGCTGCGGTATGGCTTTACAGCGGTGGGCATCATGACGGCGGTGATCTTCGCCGGGGTGATGCTGTTCGCGCCGCAGATCGCCGGCATATTCGTGGACGCGGATAAGCCGTGGCTGGCGGCGGACACCGCGGGCGCGCTGCGGCGGTACGGTCTGTGCTATCTGCTGCTGGGCGGCAACATCCTCATGGGCGGCTTCCTGACGGCGGTGGAGCAGCCCAAGGCGGCCATCAGTATCTCCGTGGGGCGGGGTCTGGCGTTTCAGGCCGGTGCGCTGCTGCTGTTGGCGGCAGCCGTGGGCGGCACGGGCATTTGGTTTGCGCCGGTGATCTCCGAGGCGCTGTGCGCGGTAATGGCCGTGTGGTTCCTCCGGCGGTTCCTGCGGAAAACCGCGGCATAACCAACATAAAAAGTATCCCGCGGCTGTGCCGCGGGATACTTTTTTGTTCTCTTTAAGGCGCCTTACGCCTGCGCGGCCTTTTCCGCCATCATCTGCCGCACCACCTCGTCGATACGGCGGGCAACGCGGCAGAAATCCTCCGCCGTATAGCCCTTGGTGGTCATGGCGGCGGTGCCGATGCGGACGCCGCTGGTCTGGAACGGCGAGCGTTTGTCCCCGGGGACGCAGTTCTTATTCAGCGTAATACCGCAGCGGTCCAATTCCTCCTGTACCTCACGTCCGGTAAGTCCGGTATCCGTCAGATCCAGCAAAAACAGATGGTTGTCCGTGCCGCCGGTAACGACCTTGTAGCCCATGGCCATGAACTCCGCCGCCATCGCCCTGCAGTTGACCACCACACGGTGGATATACGCCCGGTACTCTGGGGTCAGCGCCTCCTCCGCAGCCACCGCCTTGCCGGCGATCACGTGCTGCAAAGGGCCGCCCTGCATACCGGGAAATACGGCGCTGTCCACCTTTTTCGCCAGCTCCGGCCGGCAGAAGATCAGTCCGCCTCGCGGGCCGCGCAGCGTCTTGTGCGTCGTGGTCGTGACCACATCTGCCAGCCCAAAGGGGCTGGGGTGCTCCCCCACCGCCACCAGCCCGGCAATGTGGGCGATGTCCGCCATGAAATACGCCCCCGTCGCCTGCGCCGCCTGGGCAAAGCGTGCAAAGTCGATGGTCCGGCTGTAGGCCGACGCTCCTGCGATGATCAGCCGCGGCTTCAGCTCCCGCGCAAGCCTCTCCATACCGTCATAGTCGATCAGGCCGTTTTCGTCCACGTCGTAGGCCGCTATGTCATACAGCCTGCCGGAGGCATTTACCGGCAGTCCGTGGGACAGATGCCCACCGTTGGCCAGACTCATGGACAGGACCCGGTCTCCCGGCTGCAGCAGCGCCATATACGCCGCCAGATTGGCGGAGGTACCGCTGTGAGGCTGCACATTCACGTGGTAGTCAGTGTGAAATACCTCCCTCCACTTGGCGATACAGTACGTCTCCAGCTCGTCCACCACCAGGCAGCCGCCGTAGTAGCGCCCCTGATTTCCCATCTCCCGGTGGGCGGGATACCCCTCGGAATACTTGTTGGTCAGGCAGCTGCCCACGGCGCGGCATACCGCCTCGCTGGTGAAATTCTCGCTGGCGATCAGCTCCACCGTTGCTTCCTGCCGCCGCTGTTCCATGGCAATATAGTCGAAAACCTTGGATGTCACGCCCATCTCTCCCCACGTATTGTATTGTTGTGTCAACCATTATACCACATATTGTGCCCCATGCAAGCCCCAATAGTCAAATAACCAAAATACACGAAATCACATACCAGTCCTATATGTTTTTTGTAAAAAACGCAGAAAGGTGAAAAAAGGGTTGACAACGGCGCGTTAAGGGCGTATTATGCCACCATTCCGACAGGGAAAATCACAGCGAGGAGGAAAGCCGACATGAAGCGTAACGTCACCATGATGATGTGCGAGATGTGCATGGGTATGATGTCCATGTGCATGTTTCGTCGCGCCGAAAAGGTCATCAGCTTTCCGAAAACTGTTTGACGGCTTGAAAAAAAGCCGATGTGTAAGCAGACAGCGGAGGGTCAGTGATGACCAGCCGCTGTTTTTGTTTTGCTTATGTACCGCCGTTCCGGCCGGGCGGCGGTGCTGAGATAAAATCGTAACCAACCAAGTTTAATCATTTCAAAGGAGACTGCGAACATGAAACACAACACTTTGACTAAGATCATCACCCTGGCCCTGGCCGTTGTCTTGGCCCTGAGCCTGGCTGCCTGCGGCAGCAAGACCGACGACAACAGCGGCGACGCTACTGCCGCCACCATCAAGATCGGCGTACCCAACGACACCACCAACGAAGCCCGCGCCCTGCTGCTGCTGCAGGAGAACGGCATCATCAAGCTGAAGGACGGCGTGGGCATCACCGCCACCAAGAACGACATCGTGGAGAATCCGTACAATGTGGAGATCGTGGAGGCGGAGGCCGCCCAGCTGCCCAACCTGCTGCCCGACGTGGACTACGCCGTGATCAACAGCAACTACGCCATCAACGCCGGCCTGAACCCCGTGAATGACTCCCTGCTGATCGAGGGCAGCGCCTCCGCCTACGCCAACATTCTGGCCGTCAAGGAGGGCAACGAGACCGCCCCCAAGATCCTGGCCCTGAAAGCCGCCCTGGAGAGCAAGCAGGTCGCCGACTTCATCGCTGAGAAGTACGCCGGCTCCGTGGTCTCCGTGGTGGAGAATCCCACCGACGGGTACAGCGATTTCGTGGACTATGACGCTCTGAAGGGCGAGACCATCTCCGTGGCCGCTTCTCCCACGCCCCATGCCGAGATCCTGGAGGTCGTCAAGGAGATCCTGGCCGCCAAGGACATCACCCTGGACATCCAGGTCTACAATGACTACGTTGTGCCCAACACCGTCGTCGATGACGGCACGGTGGACGCCAACTACTTCCAGCACCTGCCCTATCTGGAGGACTTCAACGCTCAGAACGGCACCCACATCGTCTCCATCGCCGCCATCCACGTAGAGCCCATGGGCCTGTACGGCGGCAAGCAGACCACCCTGGACGCGCTGACCGCCTCCGCCCAGATGCGCTGACCGCCTCCGCTCAGTAACGCTACCTGTCTTTCTCCCCCCTCTCTCCGCGCTCCCCGTCCCGCAAGGGGCGGGGAACGCCGCGGAAACAGGACAATGCGAAACGCCCGGTTTCTTTTCCGGAGCTCCCGCCAGGGCGCGGGGGATGCAGAAAGGAAACAGCGCGAATTAAACAGAAACGAGGAACGCCGTCGTGATAGAACTGAAACACGTAAGCAAGACATACGACTCCGGTGCCAACGGAGGCGTGGACGCATTGAAGGATGTGTCCCTGACTATTGAGGATGGAGACATCTACGGCATTATCGGTATGTCCGGCGCGGGCAAGAGCACGCTGGTGCGCTGCATCAACCTGCTGGAGCGCCCCACAAAAGGCGAGATCATCGTGGACGGCCAGCGGCTGGACACCATGACCCCCGCCCAGCTGCGCGCCGCCCGTCGGAACATCACTATGATCTTCCAGCACTTCAACCTGCTCATGCAGCGCACCTGCCTGCGTAACGTCTGCTTCCCCATGGAGATCTCCGGTGTAAAGCGGGCCGACGCGGAAAAGCGCGGGCGCGAGCTGCTGGAACTGGTGGGCCTGCCTGACAAGGCAGACGCCTATCCGGCCCAGCTGTCCGGCGGGCAGCAGCAGCGCGTGGCCATCGCCCGTGCCCTGGCCACCGACCCCAAGGTGCTGCTGTGTGATGAGGCCACCAGCGCGCTGGACCCCAAGACCACCCGGCAGATACTGGAGCTGATCCGGGACATCAACCAAAAGCTGAACATCACCGTGGTCATCATCACCCATCAGATGAGCGTGGTGAAGGAGGTCTGCTCCCATGTGGCTATCCTGGACGACGGCTGTGTGGCCGAATCCGGCATGGTGGGCACTGTCTTCGCCGCACCCAAGTCTGAAGCCGGCCGCCGCCTGGTGTTCCCCGGCGGCGCGGACGCGCAGGTATACAACCCCCAGGACGAAAAGCTGGTCCGCCTGGTGTTCAAGGACAGCAAGACCACCAGTATCCCCCTCATCGCACGGCTGGCGGCGGAGGAGGGCGTCTTCTGCAACGTGATCTCCGCCAGCACGCAGAAGCTGTCCGAAACGGTATACGGCAGCATGATGCTGGGCATCCCCAGCACGCAGTACGATAAGGCCGTGGCCTTTATCCACAATGTGGCCAATGTGCAGGTAGAGGAGGTGGACCACCATGTACAGTAATCTGTTCTCCGCCCAGTCCGTACAGGACCTGATGACGGTGCTGCCCTCTCTGCCCTTTGCCATCTGGGAGACGTTTTACGTCACCGTGGTCAGCACGGCGCTGTCGCTGGTGCTTGGCCTGCCCTTGGGCGTGTTGCTGGTGGCCGGCGAGAAAAACGGTGTCCTGCCCCTGCCCCGCTGGCTCATGCAGGTCATCAACGTCATCATCAACCTGCTGCGCTCCATCCCCTTCCTGATCCTGATGATCATGGTATTCCCCCTCTCCCGTCTGCTCATCGGCACCGCCGTGGGCACCACGGCCACCATCGTTCCGCTGGTGGCGGCGGCGTTCCCCTTTGTGGCACGTCTGGTGGAGAGCAGTCTCCGCGAGGTGGATGGTAATATCATTGAGGCCGCCCAGAGCATGGGCGCCACCCCCATGCAGATCATCTGCAAGGTAATGATCCCCGAGAGCGTTCCCTCCCTGATCCAGAATGTCACCATCGCGCTGACCACCATTCTGGGCTACTCCGCCATGAGCGGCATCATCGGCGGCGGCGGCCTGGGCAAAATCGCCATCGACTACGGCTACTATCGCTATAAGTACCTGGTAATGCTGGTGGCGGTGGTCATTCTGATCCTGTTGGTGCAGCTGTTTCAAAGCGTGGGCACCTGGCTCAGCAAGCGGTGCGACAAGCGTTTGAAGCACTAATCCCGTCTTCTGTTCCCTTCGGCTTTCGCCGAAGGGAATATTTTTTCCGCCGCCCCATTTTTCACCTTGACATTTCTCCCGAAATCGTGTATGATATTCGAGGTTGTAAAGGCATATAACTTTACAGAAGGAGGCCACACCGTGAAAAACCAGACATACCGCATGACCATGCTGTTCGATTTTTACGGCGATATCCTGACCCCACGGCAGCGTGAGCTGTTCGACCTGTATTATAATGAGGACCTGTCCCTGGCAGAGATCGCGGAGAACTGCGGCATTTCCCGGCAGGGCGTACGGGACGTGATCGTTCGCGCGGAGAACGCTATGACCGAGCTGGAGGACAAGACCGGCCTGGTCCGCCGCTTTTTGCAGATGCAGCAGCACGTGGACCGTATCATCACCGCTGCCGGAGACATTAAAACCATCAACTACCGGCAGTACGAAAATCCCCGGTTAGAGGAATTGGCGGAGACGATCTTGGACGCTGCCGCCGCCCTGAAGGAGTAACGACCCATGGCATTTGAGGGACTTAGCGAAAAACTGAACGGCGTATTCAAGCGCCTGCGCGGTAAGGGCCGCCTTACCGAAGCCGATGTCCGCGAGGGTATGCGCGAGGTACGTCTGGCCCTGTTGGAGGCCGACGTCAGCTACAAGGTCGTCAAGGATTTCGTGGCGGACGTCACCGAAAAGTGCGTCGGCACCGATGTGCTGGACAGCCTGACCCCCGCCCAGCAGATCATCAAGATCGTAAACCAGGAGCTGACGGCGCTGATGGGCGGCACCAACGCCCGTCTGACCACCGCCTCCAAGGGTCCCACCGTTGTGATGATGGTAGGTCTGCAGGGCGCCGGCAAGACCACCAACGGTGCCAAGCTGGCAGGGCTCATGCGCCGCAGCTTCGGCAAGCGCCCCTTGCTGGTGGCCTGCGATGTGTACCGTCCCGCGGCCATCAACCAGCTGCAGGTGGTGGGCAAGCAGCTGGACATCCCCGTCTTCGAGATGGGCCAGATCGACCCGGTGACCATCGCCAAGGAGGCGGTGAAGTACGCCGCTGACCACGGCCACGACATCGTCTTTCTGGACACCGCCGGCCGTCTGCATATCGACGAGGCGCTGATGGACGAGTTGAAGGCCGTCAAGGCTGCCGTTCATCCCAACGAGATACTCCTTGTGGTGGACGCCATGACCGGCCAGGACGCGGTCAATGCCGCCAAGGCCTTTGACGACGCGCTGGGCATCGACGGCGTACTGCTGACCAAGCTGGACGGCGACGCCCGCGGCGGTGCTGCCCTGTCCATCCGGGCCGTCACCGGCAAGCCCATCAAGTTCGTGGGTACCGGCGAAAAGCTGGACATGATCGAGCCCTTCCACCCTGACCGCATGGCCGGGCGGATACTGGGCATGGGCGATATGCTCACGTTCATTGAGAAGGCCGAGCAGCAGTACGACGAAAAACAGGCCAAAAAGCTGGAGGAAAAGCTCCGCAAGAACCGCCTGACCCTCACCGACTATCTGGACCAGATGGAGCAGCTGCAAAGCATGGGTGACCTGAGCCAGATCGCCGATATGCTCCCCGGCGGCATGGCTAAGGGCTTCGACCCCAGCCAGATCGACGAGAAGCAGATGGCCCACAACAAGGCCATCATCCAGTCCATGACCCCGCTGGAACGCGAAAATCCGCAGATCCTCAACGCCAGCCGCAAAAAGCGCATCGCCGCCGGCTGTGGGCTGGAGGTGGTGGATGTCAACCGCCTGCTGAAATCCTTTGAGATGCTGCAGCAGATGACCAAAGCCATGACCAAGGGCGGCGGTATGCGCGGCCTGGGCGGCATGATGGGCGGCTTCGGCGGCAAGGTGGCCAGAGGCGCCATGCACGGTTTTGGCCGAAAAAAACGGTTGAAATAAAGTTAAAAAAAGTAGAAAAAGTGTGTAAGTGCAGTCGCATTTAACAGATATAAAACATTTAATTTACATGGAGGAACACAACAATGGTTAAAATTCGTCTGAGAAGAATGGGCGCTAAGAAGGCCCCCTATTACCGCGTCGTCGTCGCCGATTCCCGCTATCCCCGCGACGGCCGCTTCATCGAGGAGATCGGCACCTATGATCCCACTGTCTCCCCCGCCAAGATCAGTATCGACGCTGACCGCGCCCGCGAGTGGATCAAGACCGGTGCCCAGCCCACCGATACCGTCCGCGCCCTGCTGAAGAAGGTCGACGTACTGTAAGTCGGGAGCGCGCCATGAAGGATCTGCTGCTGTATATCGCGCAGAACCTTGTGGAGCACCCGGAGCAGGTCAGCGTGACCGAGGTGGAAAACGGTGACGAGCTGACGCTTCAGCTTCGCGTCGCGCCGGAGGACATGGGCAAGGTCATCGGACGTCAGGGCCGTATCGCCAAGGAGATACGCACTGTGATCCGTTCCTACGCCCAGCGCACCGGCGCCAAGGTGTCTGTGGATATCGTTGATTAAAAAAGGAGCACCCGGCAGGGTGCTCTCTTTTTGCCCGCTGGCCGGGGCAAAAAAGAAAGCCCTTTCGGGCTTTCTTTTTTTTGCTCTCAGTGACGCTTTTTAGCGGTCCAGGCCATACCGGTCACGGACAGCACTGCCGTCACCGCGTAGATACCCACGCCCGCGTCAAACGTCTTGGGAGAACCCTTGGTGGTGTCGGTCTTGGTGTCGGTGGTGGGGTGGTAGTAGTAGTGGGGCGGCTGCTCGGGGGCGGGGTCGGGAACCACCTCTTCTATGATGGGATTATCGTTGGTATAGATCAGCAGGGCCTTGCACGGCGCGGTGATCTGCTCCAGCGTTGCCGCGGAGGTGTTGTCGCTGCCGAAGGTCAGCTTGTTCTGTGCAGGTGCCTCTGCCGCGGGAGTCTCGACGGTCTGATAGTTGCCCACGATGCCCGCCGCAAAAGTAGCAGCGGAGAAGGAGGTCGCCGTATTCTTGTTGTTCATAATGACCGCGGAATTGTACACTGTTCCCACGATACCACCGGCATCGTTGCCTCCGGTCACACTGCCGGAGTTCTTGTTGCCGGTCACAGAGATAATCTCAGACACCGGATACGCATTGGCTTCACTTCTACCATGATACCGCAGCCAGCCAATGATACCGCCGGCACCGTAGGCAGCATTCCCACCGGTATTCATAACGGCGCCGCTGTTGGTGTTATTGGTCACAGAGCCGTAGGACTTCTGCTCACCCACGATGCCGCCAACCTCCGTACCTTTTACCGCAGCCGTGTTGGTATTTCCGGAGACATTTGCAGCGGACAGGCTGACGATGCCACCGCATACACCACCGGAGGCCGTCACCGCACCGTTGTTCACACAGTTGGTGATGTACATCTGCTGACCAGTCGCAGTGTAGTAAGCAGAACCCACAATACCACCGGCATTGCGGTCATTTGCGGTCACAACCGCCGCGTTGGTGCAATCGCTCACCGTTCCGCTGGCCTTGATGCTGCCGACCACACCGCCAACGCGCTTAGCGCCGCTGACTGTGCCGCCCAGCACCTGCACACCGGACACAATGCCGCCATTGATGATACGGCCAACCGCCGTGCCCACATCGTCCTTGCCGTTGACGGACACACTGGCGAACTTCACATTCTTGACCGTACCGCCATCCAGCATACCGATAAAGCCCATATACTCATTGTCGCTGGTGGGGATAGTCAGTCCGGTGATGGTATAGCCCTTACCGTCAAAGGTGCCCTTAAACGGCTCGGTCTCAGTACCTACCGTCGTCCAATTGCCGGTAAGTGTAACATTTTTCAGCAGTTCCACCGTGCCGCCATCCTTGGCCGCGTTCAGTGCCTCCGCCAAAGATGAATACTGTGTAGTCGTGTTGCCCTTCGTGGTCTGCGCCACATTTTCGACTTCACTAGCCCACGAAATGGTGGTGACGCTGAGGGCCATGACCAGTGCCAGAATGGTTGCTAACAATTTCTTCATGTCTCATACCCCGTTTGTTTTAGATTTCCGTAGGTGCACTCGTTTTAATAACCATTAAAACGTAAATGCAGAGGTACCTCTGCGGATAGTCAGATTATAGCACAGTCTCACCGTTTGTCCAGCCTTTTTATGGAAATTTTACATATTTTTTCTGTTACCGGGAATGGAAAACGGGAGAATTTGACAGAAAATGGGAATTGGGGGGCCGCTGCGGCGGGACGGAGGGCTGCGCGAAAGAGGAGCACCCGAACGGGTGCTCCTCTTTATGTCTCTCACGCAAAATAGCCCTTGATCTCCATCACGGCCGTTACGATGCAGAACAGGCCGAAGGCCAGGATCAGCGTGCCGCCCAGCTTCTTTTTCTGCTTCACCTGGAACATCATGATACCCACCATGATCATGGACAGCCCCAGCAGCACCATGGACAGGCCGGGGATGTACAGCACGTTCATCTTCCGCAGCAGCCACAGCAGCAGGGCCAGGACCAGCAGCACGATGGATATATTTTTCTTCGTATTCATAGACATTGGCGTTTCTCTCCTCCCTTGGGACGCGGCGCGCCCACTGGTTTGATTGTAGCGGAAAAGCGGACAGAATACAAGGGCAATTTACCGCCCCAGCAGCACTTTCGCCTTGAGGATCGCCGCCACGGTCTTGGCATCGGTCAGCTCGCCGGACATACACAGCTCCACCGCCTCGTCGAAGGGCACGCGCACCGTCTCCAAAAACTCGTCCGCGTCCGGGTGCGTCTCGCCGAAGGTCAGCTCACAGGCCAGGAACAGGTACAGCGTCTCGCCATAGCAGCCGGGAGAAGCGATCAGCGCCCCCAGGTCCGTCCATGCCTCCGCCGTGGCCCCGATCTCCTCCTTCAGCTCCCGCTGGGCCGTGACGAAGGGGTCCTCGCCCGGCTCCCGTTTGCCGGCGGGTATCTCCGTCAGCACCCGGGAAAAGGCGTAGCGGTACTGCTTCACCAGCAGCACGTCGTCGCCGTCCAGGGCCAGAATGCCCACGCCGCCGGGGTGCTCCACCACCTCGCGGACACCCTCTTTCCCGTTGGGCAGGCGTACCCTGTCCTCCCGCACGCGCAGAATGCGGCCGCGGTAGACCTCACGGCTCTCCAGCGTTTTCTCAGTCATATCCATAGAAGCGTCTCCCTTCGTTTTTTGCCCCAGTATAGCACAGAAAGTTCAAAATTACCACCCCTCTATCCCCCTTGCGCGATGCGAGAAAATATGGTATACTATCGTTTACGTTACCGGAAGGAGGTGTCTCCATGGACAAGTCCGGCACCAAGACCATCGCCCAGAACCGCAAGGCGTACCACGACTACTTCGTGGAGGACCGCTACGAGGCCGGCATCGAGCTGTTCGGCACGGAGGTCAAGTCCATCCGCGCCGGCACCCTGAACCTGAAGGACGCCTTCTGCGTGGCCAAGGACGGCGAGGTGTACGCCTACAGCTTTCACATCTCCCCCTACGACCACGGCAACATCTTCAACCGCGATCCGGACCGGCCCAAGCGGCTGCTGCTGCACAAGCGGGAAATACGGAAGCTCCACGATCTGCAAAAGCAGGAGGGCTATGCGCTGATACCGCTGTCGGTATATTTCAAGAATTCCCGGGTGAAGGTGGAGTTGGGCCTGTGCAAGGGCAAGAAGACCTACGACAAGCGGGAGGCCGTGGCCAAGCGGGACGCCAAGCGGGAGATGGACCGCGCCATGCGGGAGAAAAACCGCGGGTATTGAATGGTATGACATTGCGCGGGAAGTGCGCATATTCTTATGACAAAGTGAGGGAAACGGAATGGCAAATCCTATCGTGACTTTTGAAATGCAGGACGGCGGCAAGATCGTTGCCGAGCTGTATCCCGACATCGCGCCCCAGAGCGTGTACAATTTCATCGCCCTGGCCAACGCCGGGTACTACGACGGGCTGATCTTCCACCGGGTCATCCCCGGCTTTATGATCCAGGGCGGCTGCCCCGACGGCACCGGCATGGGCGGCCCGGGGTACTGCATCAAGGGCGAGTTCGCCGCCAACGGCGTGCAGAATGACCTGCGGCACACCCGCGGTGTGCTGAGCATGGCCCGGGCGCAGCCCATGGACAGCGCCGGCAGCCAGTTCTTTATCATGCACAAGGACGCGCCCCATCTGGATGGGCAGTACGCCGCCTTCGGCTGCGTGATGGACGGCATGGACGTGGTGGACCGCATCGCCAACCAGCCCCGGAACATGATGACCAACAAGCCCAAGAAGGACCAGGTCATGGCGAAGGTCACCGTGGACACCCAGGGCGTGACGTATCCGGAGCCGGAGAAGCTGGCCGATCCCTTCGGGAGATAAGTTTTCTGCGCGGGGGAGGGTCCCCCTCCCCCACACATATGTAAATATTCCCATGGGTTGTGTGTACACAGCGCGCAAAAACCTTATGGGCTGTACTGTTTCCCAGTATCGCACAATGCGCAAGTCCCTCGCGGACTACGCTGTTTCCCAGTATCGCACAACGCGCAAGTCCCTCGCGGACTACGCTGTTCCCCAGTATCGCACAACGCGCAAGTCCCTCGTGGACTACGCTGTTCCCCAGTGTCGCACAACGCGCAAACCCCTCATGGGGCTGCACCGATTTTCCCCGGGTATTGGAACAATACCCAAAAAATCCCCAATATGGGGCTGCACCGGTTTCGACGGGGGTGTGGAGGCTGGATAAGCGGGCGGCGGCGCCTGACCGCCATAAAACGGGCAACTTAAAAATTAACTGACAACAATCGTATTGCTGTCGCTGCCTAACTAAAGGCAGCCGTCTGAACCGGAGAGGCCGCAGGCCGGGGAAGGCGTCGTTTATGCGGCGGACGTGCGGCGGGTAAGAGTTGCCCCGCCCATGCATTATGACTCTACTGAACCGCGCAGTCTGTCAGGTGTCTGCGCGGAGAGGGAACGCTGAAACCTGACTGCGCCCGGAGAAAGTCTTGTCAAAGCGCTTTCGGACAGGGGTTCGACTCCCCTCAGCTCCACCAAACAGGTATTGGACGAACACCTATTTCTTCAGCGGCGGTTTCGCCGTGAAATGTTCGCTCTGATCCACAACAGAAAAGCACCGTCTTGGGGGTGATCCCGAGACGGTGCTTTTTTGCCATATGAGGCACACATCTGCTACTGAATGCCACAAGTATTACCGACCTAATTTCAAAGCAGATGACCTATTTATGAACCATAGACGGTTACTCTCTGATATCGAAAAGCTATCATTGACGCAGTCAGCAAAGCAAAAGCAAAGATGCCATGTTTTATTTTGATTGCTTTCTAAGTGCCTCTATTGCAGCAGAAATATCCACATCGGTTGATTCTTTGGACCACTCATCCCAAAAATCGATAGTTGCACTTCTAGGTTTCATGTTAGGTGGTGCGATTCGTATTCTGCTTGGCAACAAACTTGCATCCCCAACAACTAACGCTTCACCAATATCTAAGATTGGAAGCATATCTGCATAGTCTCCCAAACTGTCTGGCAGGAGTCGTTTAACAACAGACTGGTCGTCGATATTGGTAAGGCGCATTGCAATAAAATTGTTGCTCTGGCTCAGTACAGTGCGATTTACTTCGGAAGGTCTCTGCGAAATTACAACTAAGCCGATACCATACTTTCTACCTTCCTTAGAAATACGTTCAAAAGTCACCAAACTTGCATCATCAATACTCTTTTCGGTGTTGGCCGGAATGTACAAATGAGCCTCATCACAAAAAATTGCAATAGGATGTCGATGTTCAGCTGTTGTCCACTGTTGAACAGAAAAAATTACACGGGCAATAAGAGAAACTATCAGCGGAAGAATATCTGATGGGACCTCGGAAAAATCAATGATCTTTACTCCGTTTTTGCCTGCTTCAGAAGGTCGCATTAACTCACTGCAAAGCACACTCATATAATTATAGCTAAGGAGATCGTCATGTGATGCGAACATGAAATTTAATCGTTTATCTTTTTGCTTGCTTTCCAACCGCTGAATAAAACGAGTGAGTTTACCAAAGTATGTACCTTGTTTTTCAGTATTCGCCTTGGCTCCTGGAACCATCTCTACATCTTTTGATCTCAGAAAGCAGAGAAGTGCCTCAAGGTTATAGGGAATCGGACTGTCCAAAGTAATATTTGCTTCCATCTCCGTTTTGCCTGCATCTATAAGGAATTGCTTTTTCCCATCGATAACAGCACTGCTAAACATCATAGCTTGGTTAGGAGCATTGTTATCACTCCGATCAAGCATAAGCGATAGCATTTCTTCATATGTGAGCAACCAATATGGAAGAAAAAGTGTACCAGCTCCAATTGTATCGCTGGGACCCGCAACTTTGAGATGTGAAAAACCATCTCCTTGCAAAGTTGAGTATTCCCCATGAATATCAAACAGTATTGCATCTGCTGACTTAAGAGAAGCAACCTGCTCAAGTATTTTAGCTACACACCAAGATTTTCCCGATCCTGTACTACCAACAATTACAGCATGCCGTTGAAATAGTTTGTTACCATTAAGCCATGCAGTAGCCTCCTCATCGATAGAATAATTGCCGATTTGTAAGCTGACCACATTCTCACCTTCTGGAATTGATGAAATTGCTTGCATAAAGCGTTTCAATCTATCCCCATGAATAAGGTGGCACTCTGCATTTATTGTCGGGATTGTAGCTAGAGATCGACGGAATACATTTTCTTTCCCAGCATCTCTGTCGAAGTGTGTTCCTATAAGAATGACCTTAATAATATTGAAGCCAAGCTCTGGGGTCAAGTCAGCTGCCGGGTCGTTATATGCCGATTTACGAATTATTTTTGATACCAAGCCAATCAGATGCTGTCCAATTTTAGAGCTTTGAATGGAGACTAAATGATTTACTTGCAACCCTCGTAATTTGTCATCATTCTCCACTTTCACAATAACCGTAGATGTGTCTACACTTTCAACAGTTCCCAGAAGCTCTTCAGGCGCATACTCAAATATACTCATTCTATACCTCCTACCAAATTTTTAAAAAGTTGTCCAGCGACCAATATGCTCCATCATAGGTTTCTTCCCAACCGTTTCCGTACACTCTGGTATGTGCATCATCTGCACGCTCAAAAATGAGATATTTTTGAATTCCTGCATCAGCAATATGCTTTCGACAAGCAGCTGTCATCGTCCTTGCCAGCACAACAATTGGCTTTCCTTTTGAAATCTGAGTTAAAAGTTTTGGCTGGATATGTTCATCATTGAACCCATATCCGATACATAGGTAAGCTCCAGCTTGTACAAATGCACTGTCTGCCTCTGCAATCACCGTTCTATATGGTTCATCATGAGTGGCGCTATACTTTTCTTTCCCTGGCGGGATGATTAAGGGATGAAATGCATCCGGAATTACTCGTGATAAAGGAAATGCTGCTATATTTCCATCTGAATCCATAAACCAATCTAACGAGCCATGAACTTTCCATATATCAACAACTCTTTCACGGGCTCTTGTTCGCCTCATCTTTAACACAGTTGATGGAAGTTCGATTTTCTTAATCAAAGAACCTTCAAATCCAGTTACTGTAGTTGCACCAACTCCATCAGCAGCATATTCAGCCAGTCTATCATAATTGGTAGTTACAATAACAGCTCTATTGGGAGTTGGAGAAAGTACTTTCCTAATCAATTCTGCAAGTGCTTTTGGCGGTTCGATTGGGTGCTGACCAAAATAATGAAGATCCTTTTCGTTGACAGATCTCCAAACAACCTTGCGGATTTCGTCCAGAGTTTCAGTCAGAAGTGTAGAAGTATCTATTGCTCCCTCCAATCCCAAACTGTCTAGTGCTGAACAGAAGGCACTGTAATTGGGATCAGAGCCAACAACAACGGACTTTTTTATTTCTTCTGCAAGCTCACTCATAGAAGGAAGCTCATATGGCATGGATGCACCTGAGCCTAAAACTATGAGAGGACTATTCTCCAAATATCCTTGGAGCAAGCTCATACAGCCACTCAACTCCATAAACATCCCTCCCTTTAAGAATTGAGCATTGTCATATGCCAACCCCTTGCTTCGGCTTTAGTATTTTTTGCATAAACCAATATACTAGTTTTGCAATCAGTATAAAACATTGCCTTCTAAACCGATGGCCAATCTATCATAAAGTAATCAGTGCAATAATAAATCACACATCCACCTTCTAACTGGGATTGTGAATTACTAAGATAATCCATGATTCATGACTATAGTAACGCCAGTTCTCAAATGGAACAAAAACCGCATGGAGACACTTTCCATACGGTTAGCCTTGGTGATGCCAAAAGCCCACCGTGAAGATATTATATCGTATTAAGCAGGAAAATACAAGATAGCGATGTAATTTGAAACTAATTCAACTGAATCCGCACATTCGATTTCCGCTTATTCTCCTGCTACAATGGTTGCAGTAACCAAAGGAGAAATAGCGCATGAAACAGAAATACTATGTGGAAGTGAACCGGCAAGAATGGCGGCTTATCATTGAGGCGCTGAATCGGCTCCGTAACAAGCTGATTGCGGCGGGGCGGTACACGGATGCCGTAGATGAGATGCTGATCAAAGTTGCTAAGGCAAAGCCTCGGAAGTTTGGGCTGTGGGGATGGAGGATCTGATGATGGACAAATACATTACTGATGAACGCACAGGGCTGAAATATGAATTGGTCGGTGACTATTACCTGATTGCCGGGGAGAATGAGCCGGAGAAAGAGCCGGAGAAAGAGCCGGAGAAAGAGCGGCCAATCGGGGTATGGGGGCAGCGGCATCTCCGCTATCTCAAGGAACATCACCGTGTGCGATATGCCAACCTGCTGACTAGCGGTGAATTGAACGCCTATCTTGCGGATATTGACCGGCAGGCAGAAGAACTTTTTTTCGGCTGGTAAAGCAAATGGCAGACGCTGAGGGCATTACAGAAACGCTGAAAGCTAACGACCAAATGGAATGGATCGGGCGGATGAATTCCTGCCGAGACCGTGCATCCGAAACTGTCTATCATCAAGTAATCTTTACATAAGGCAAGGCCCTTCGTATCAAGTCAAGAAAATGATACGAAGGGCCTCTTTTTGCCTATTGCGCTTTCAAAAATCCGGATTCTAAGGCATCGGGGAAAATAAAGCGCTTCTCGCCCTGCTCAAAGCGGACGGTCACATATCCCCTGCTTAGCTCGATCACATTGCCGATGCCGAACTTAGCGTGAGCCACAGCGCTCCTAACGGCAGCGCTGGAAACAACGACCTTCAGTTTTTCAGGCTGCTGGGGCTTGGCAGGAATGATTGGAGATTTGACAAAGAAAGCGGAAGTGACAAAATCCGGCTTTTCGGGTATTTTCTGAGCGGCACCATGCCCTGTGCTTCACACGCCTTGATTCCTCCCTGGTGCCGCCTATCTAACAATATATAATATTTGCCGCGGGGAGGACTGAACCGCCCCGCGGCAAATACATTTCCATGTTTTTTTGCAGCTTTTGAACCTTGTAAATGGTATATCCCGCGGCCTCTGCAATCTCTGTAAACGCTTCCAGCTTATCGTCTGTAACACTTTTGGAGGAAAAATTCTGAATGTCATGATTCTCCATCGTATTTGCGTCTTTTTTTATTTCGTCGATCAGACATTTTCGATAGGTTATGACATCGCTGAACGACCCGCTGTCATGCCGAAAAATGTACTGATTATCTAATGCGTTTTCTTCTTTGCTTTGCATTTTGAACTCCTCTCTCTGAATATGTGAACTCATTCTTGAACATAATTTGCAGCTCTCCAATATTAGAGAGGTTTTTGATCACCAGATTTTTTCTACACTACCTGCACATTGCGTGATAGTCGGTGTAGTATAACATCCCCAAGTACTGGGAAATGTCAAGGCTTGCAACGGTGTACAAAGGGAACATAATAAAAAACTTAATAATGGACTGCCAATC
>OKTT01000038.1_pt1 | contig 87743 bp, 61 predicted proteins | sample 1606121 | NCBI WGS metagenome assembly OKTT01 (sample SAMEA3879516, study PRJEB24766) | human gut metagenome | biome: human-associated habitat; feature: feces | place: USA | collected 1985/1987
GATAAGCATCAATTTTCCAGAATGACGGCGCTTTTTGTAGTCTTGTTTTTTACGCTTGTTTTATATGGGCAGAATGTTATTTCGCTATCAGGAACCGTATTGGATAGTAAAAACAAAGAACCGCTTATAGGCGTTACTGTGGTGGAAGAAGGTACTACAAACGGTACAGCAACAGATCTGGACGGGAAGTTCGTTTTAAAAGTAGCATCTAATGCCATTCTACGTGTCAGTTACATGGGGTACACAAGTAAGAAAATTACTGTTACCAATAATCAATACTTAACAATATTGTTGGAAGAAGAAAGTAGGCTATTGGACGAGGTGGTTGTGGTTGGGTATGGTGTTCAGAAAAAGAGTGATATAACAGGAGCTATTTCTTCCGTTTCAGGAGATGCGATAAACAGTGTGCCGGTTGCATCGGCACTTCAAGCTTTACAAGGAAAAGCTTCCGGTGTGAACATTATTCAAAATACCGGAGCACCTGGAGGTAATACAACCATTAAGATCCGAGGAACAGGTACGGTCAATGATGCTGATCCACTTTATGTAGTGGACGGATTTATTGTTGACAGGATAGATCATTTAAGTCCGAATGATATTGCCAATGTTGAAATATTGAAAGATGCAGCTTCAAGTGCTGTATATGGTGCACGTAGTGCCAATGGCGTTGTTTTGATAACTACCAAGAGCGGTGAAAAGGGAGGCATGAAAATTTCATTTGATAGCTTTGTCGGAGTTTCTGCACCTTGGAAGAAAATATCAGTGATGGATGTAGAACAATATGCCCTTATGCAAGACTATATTAACGGATTATCTAACTATTCCGTTGAAGGACAACTGTATTATTCCAAAAATTCATCAGGGGAACTTTATTACGATAAATACAAATATTTCCTTGTTGACACAATCAGAAACAATTCTCCTGCTAATTGGTGGGATGCAGTTACCCAAACCGGATTTAGACAACAATATAACCTTTCGGTGTCCGGAGGGAGTGATAAACATAAATACATGGTCAGTGGAAGCTTTTATGATGAAAATGGCATCGTAAAGACGTCCGGATACAGGCGTTTCAATACACGTATTAACATGAATAGCAAATTGACATCCTGGTTAAGTATGAATGCGAATATCTTGTATACAAATGAAAACCGTCAAATTGTTCCCGAAGGAAAAAGTAGTATTCTAAAACAAGCACTGTTTCAAAATCCGATGATTTATACGTACGATTCGAAAGGATATTTTTCCGAAAACCATCCGATTGCCGTATTGGAACGTAATCATAATAAAATGAGCAGACATCGTATAGATATGAACTTAAGTCTTACAACTCAAATTTTAAAAAGATTGACTTATCAGTTCAAAGTATCAGACTATATTGTTCCTGAAACACTTTCTAACTTTTACGAAGTGAATAAACTAGAGGAAGACTTTCAGATGCCTAATGATCTCACTACCGTGTATAGACGTCAGAATCTGACTAATAAGTGGGAGATCAATAATCTACTCACATTTATTTGGAACAATAAAGTACATGATCTTACACTCATGGTCGGTCAGACGGCCGAGGGATACCGCTATAGTTTTCAGGAATCGAACAGAAAAGGTACTGTAAGCAACTCGTCTGATCTTTGGTATTTGTCGAGTGCCTATACAGGTGATAAAACTTATGGACGCGATCGGCATTGGAGTGCATTGGGTTTTGTCGGACGTGTAAATTACAATTTTTTGGATCGCTATCTGTTTCAAGCGAATTTCCGTACCGATGCTTCCTCCATCTTTGCAAAACAAGAAAGATGGGGTTTCTTCCCTTCTGTTTCTTTAGGATGGAAATTTTCATCCGAATCTTTTATGAAAAATGTCGATTGGCTTACATTGGGTAAACTACGCGTAGGATGGGGACAGTTAGGGAATAACAGAATTGATGAAATGTCTCGTTATACATTGCTGAATACACAATATAATTATCCGTATGGCATAGGCAATCATATTCTTTATCCGGGTATTACTGCTACGGCTATTGGAAACCCTAATATTCGTTGGGAAAAAACGGAAACTGTTAATATCGGTCTTGATATGGGGCTTTTTAAAAATAAACTGACCATCGGGTTGGAATTTTTTAATAAACAGACTACCGATATGCTACTGCGTGTTCCTGTTACTTTATCGGCTGGACTTGACGATGCTCCGATGACAAATGCTGGTTCTGTGCAGAATCGGGGGGTGGAGTTGATTGTTAATCATAAAAACAACATTGGCAAATTCAGATATGAAGTGGGATTTAACGTATCTTATATTAAGAATAAGGTCACGAGTTTAGGCACAGGTAACGAACCTATTTACGGAGCTCACTTAGATGAATCGAGTATTGTTGACTTTGTAACTAAAACGGCTGTGGGAAAACCGATTGGTAGTTTCTTCGGGTATGTAACTGATGGGATTTTTAACACATACGAAGAGGTAAAGGCAAGTGCACAATATGAGCCAGGGAAGAATGCTCTCGATCAGATCACACGCCCGGGTGACTTCCGTTTTAAAGATTTGAACGGTGATGGCCGTATTACGGCAGAAGATCGGACATATCTGGGATCTCCGCTTCCCGATTTCGTTTTCGGAATTCCACTTTCTTTCAGTTATGGTAATTTTGACTTAAGTCTTTTCTTTCAAGGACAGGCGGGAAATAAGATATTTAACGTGATGGATTACTATCTGAATAACGCGAGTTCGGGTAATGTTTATGCGGATATACGAAACAAACATTGGTCTGGTCAATTGATAGATGACAGGAAATTCTTTCCGAGAAATCTTGATGCCTCTGTGCCTGATCTTGATCCTAATGATATGCCTCGTAATTTTAGGGCATCTGATTTTTACGTAAAAGACGGTTCTTACATTCGTCTTCAGGAACTTCGTTTTACATACAATTTTACGGAAGCAGTATGTTCTCGGTTGTATCTGTCGAATTTGTCCCTGTATGTAGGAGCTTACAATTTGGTGACGTTCACAGGATATAATGGATTTGATCCGGAGGTCGGTAAGATAGTGGGAACGGAAAGTAATAATCTCAATATGGGAGTAGATCATGGAAACTATCCGCAAGCACGCACATTTACGATAGGATTTAAAATTGTTTTGTAACTATAAACTGTTGACTTATGAATAAGAATTTATTGAATATACTGTTTATCCTAAGCTTTTCGTCGGTATTTCTGACTGGGTGTGGTGACTTTTTGGAAAAAGAGGTTCTCGGAAACCCTACGGACGAGAATTTTTATGATACACAATATAAATTGAAAGCTGCTTTGAATGCAACTTATGATGTGCTACAAATGGATCTTTTCAATGAATGTGAATGTCGTTTTGGTGAGGCTTGTGGTGATGATGTGATTGGAGGTGACGAAAGTCTGAGTACCCAAATGGGACAATTGGTCCAGTTCCGATTTAATACATCTAACACTTGGATAGAAAATAGGTATGAGATTAATTATAAAGGAGTGCAACGTGCCAATCAAGTAATAGCAAATGCGCATCGAGTGAAGTTATCGATTTATGATTATGCCTCTCACAAAGCTGTACGCGAGATATTGGGGCAGGCAAAGTTTCTGAGAGCTTTGTTCTATTTTAATTTAGTGAAGACATATGGTGGAGTGCCTATCCGTGAAGAGGTAGAGACAATGGATCATTTTGTCATCCCTCGTAGTTCTGCTGCCGAAGTATATGCTTATATCGAGAAAGACTTGAGAGAAGCTGCTATCATGTTGCCGGCACGCTATATGGGGACAGATGCAGGACAGGCAAGTTGTGGCGCGGCTGTTGCATTATTGATGAAGGTGCTTATGTATCAGGCCACTCCAGGAGTAGAATCTGAGAAGTGGCAGGAAATGGTGAGTTTGGGTGAATATTTTGTAGAAGGTAAAAAGATGACTTTTGGAGAAATACTTAAATTTGATGCATCAAAGGAGGATTGGGAAGCACTTCGTAAACGTCTTTGGTTTATGCCGAAAGAATTGAATGCTCAGACAGACCCTTATGAAACTGTAGACACAGAGCTGGTATCACTGCAAAATGCTTATTCGTTGGAGTATAAGGACTATTATGGTAATGCTATCGCCTATCATGATCAGTTTTATCAGGTTGGCGAGTTTTGTAAAGGATCTGTTTTTGAAGTTGTATTTAAAGAATCTGCAGATGGTTCTACGGGTGATACGAATGAAGGCTCCTCTATATACAACAAACTTTATGCTGTCCCAAGTACCATGTTGTGGATAAAAAGTGATATAAGGGCAGAATTATTCGGCAATGATCCTCGTATCGCAAGTGTTAGTGCACATCAGGACTATGCTCCCGATGGTGAAATAAACAATTGTGGTCCGGGCAAGATTGTTTCGCTGAAATGGTATACGCCTCTAAAGGATCGTCCACAATACGGTGGTGATAATGGTAAAAACAGGCGTTTGATTCGATATGTAGAGGTTGTACTAATGTATGCGGAAGCATTGAATGAGTGTCATCAAGGTGCACGAGCGTTAGTTCAACTGAATAAGAGTAAGGCGCAGGCTAATACTATAAATAACAGTGCTACTCTCTATATCGGCGGAGGCTATGGTTATATGCGAGATCAGATATGGAAAGAACGCCGTATTGAACTCAGTTACGAATGGGATCGTTTTTTTGATTTGGTTCGTCAGAAAAGAGCGGCAAGTATACTTAAAACATTTGGTGCTAAACAGTCCAATAAACGCGGTTATTTTTTCCGGGAAGGAGTTAATGAGTTATTTCCGATACCGCAGAGCGAGATTGATATTTCTAATGGAGTTGTGAAACAAAATCCTGGCTATTAATTAAATCTATTGTAAAATGAAGATAAGTATAAAACTATTGTTGGGTATGTGTCTCTTTCTATTCATGGTTTCCTGTGAGGAGGAGACTGCCCGTCTACCTCGTGCTGAAATTAATATCAATAAATTACAACTGATGATCAACGAGTCAATGGTTGTCAACTTTACCGGTACGGCCGATCAGGCTGTTGTTTATACGGGTGATGATATGCATGATTATAACCTTCGTGATCAGAGCAATACCGGATTTGTGATGAACAAGGATTTGTTTACATATGCCTATTCTGTACCTGGGGTATACAAAGTAGTATGCGTAGCTTCTACTTACACGGATCTTGCTACGGATTTAAAGCAGGATACCTGTTCTTATATAGTTACGGTTGTTGATGACGAAACCGAGATCGAAAGACTATCATGTCCACAAGTATTGTATGATGAAGTTTTTGCCAAAAGAATGGAGAATGATGAATGGTTGATGACGCTTCCGCGCAAAGTGAAATATAGTACATCTACTCCTTCCATATCTCTTTCACAGAGATTACGTTTTTATATACCTTCAGACTCGGCGAAGGTTTCTCTCAATGGAAAAGAGTATTCGGCTGTCGCTAAGTACGATCTGGCTTCTCCAATTGATATTGAGGTGAAATCGAATTACGGAACTGTCCGTCCTTATAAATTATATACGTTATATTATCCAGAGTTCAATGGCTTTTCATTGGCTGGTGTTAAGGGGGTACTTTCCCGTTCAGAATTTGATTATAATATGTTCGAAATGAATGTGACCCTTCCAGTAGGCACGGATATTCGCACGCTTGTACCCGAATTTACAATGTATTCAGCTACAGACAAAGTATATATCGGAGATGTGGAGCAGATATCGGGAGTGTCTATGGTTGACTTTAGCAATGGGGTAACCTATCGTCTGGTATCGTCTGTACCGGATAATCCGGTTATGCAAGCGGTATCGTTCATTAAAGTTAGTATAAAGTAGGTGTTAGACTTTTGTTTTATTATTAATAGCTGGCAATATGTACAGATTGTTATTTCTTATTCTTTTTTCGGTCTCTATGCAACTAACGCTGGGAGCAAGTAATCGTTTTATGCACATCACGAGCAAAGAGGGACTTCCACATCAACAAATTGAAAAGATAATGCAGGATGATAAAGGAAGATTATGGATAGGAACACGCAATGGTCTGTCATGTTATGATGGGTATAATATTGTCAGTTATTTTAATCAAAAAGACAATCCCTACTCACTGAGTCATAATTTTATTAAAGCATTGTATCAAGATAGCAAGAAGCGGATATGGATTGGTACATACGAAGGAATATGCAGATATCAACCTGCTACGGATGACTTCAAATGTTACAGTTTGTCCGGTCCGAAAGTTTTTTCTATTGTTGAAACCAGTACTGGAAAGATTATTTGCGGAGGAGACCAACTATATATATATAATGAGCAGACGGATGAATTTGTATTACAGCCACGACAAGACCCTCATTTTATTATATCGATGGCTGTAGATACAGAAGACAGGCTCTTTATATCGACCAGCCATTCTATCTTTTATTATGATATTTCCTTTTCGAAGACGACTCAGATAAATCCGGCCTATTTTTCAGAATTCCTTCCGGAGAATGATGCTATCATTCCTTTGTTCTTTGATTCCAAAGGAGTCCTTTGGATCGGAAGAAATGGAAAGGGGGTAATGAATATTGATTTGAAATCAGATTCGATTAATATTCCTGATTTATCCATATTGTCCGATGGAACAGTGCGTACAATAACAGAAGATAAAAAAGGTCGGATTTGGCTTGGGACAGAAAAAGGAGTTACGGTACTTAATGGTAATGGCACTTCGGAGATACTTCAACAAGACTTTGTGGACAATAATAAATTGAATGACAATGCTGTTTATACAATTTTATCTGATAAGGACGACAATATGTGGATCGGAACTTACTTCGGGGGTATTAACGTCTTGCTTAAGAATAATGAACAAATTCATTGGATTGAAGCGGGATATACATCCAAACATATTAAAGGTAAAGTTATCCGTAAATTAATTGAACCGCAAAAAGATATTCTTTGGATAGCCACAGAAGACGGTGGATTAAACATTTACAATACAATCACAAGCGAGATTCGTGTTTTTGATAAAATTAAACAATTGGGACATAATATTCATGAACTATATTATGACGAAACACGTAATGATATATGGATCGGAACGTTCAGAAACGGTCTTTTCAATTATAATCTCTCATCTGGAACTTCCGTTCGATATCTGCCCGGTGACAAGAATGGTTTAGCTTCGGATGCTATTTTTTCTATAAAGAGACAACGGAACGGAACTCTTTGGATAGGCACAAGTAGGGGGTTGCGATATTATGACCCGGAGAAAGATATGTTTTTACCGATGAATCATCCGATACTCGACATTGATTTTATATATTATATCTTGATAGATAGCAAGGATAATGTGTGGGTAGGAACTCGTAACAACGGTCTTTTTCGCATAAATGCAAAAAACAATGAAATTAATGGATGGACGGCAAAGGCAAGTAATTCTCAACTCAAAGATAATTACATCACGTTTCTCTATCAGGATTCAATGGATACTATATGGATAGGTACTAGTAATAACGGATTACAATTTATAAATCCTTCGGATTTAAAAATCGGAACACTGAAAAATGAGCTTTCGTTATCTAACAATACAATCTGTAGTATAATTGAAGATGAATTTGGACGTTTATGGATTGGTACCAATCAAGGATTGTATCAATTCAACAAAGAGCGAAGCACGTTGGTTTGCTACACCGTTGAAGACGGACTTCCGATTAATCAGTTCAATTTTTCATCTTCAATTCAGGCCCAAAACGGACTGTTATATTTTGGAAGTGTGGACGGACTTATTTCATTCACGCCGAAAACAATGAAAGAGAGTAGGGGGCCTTTTTATGTTCATTTAGGATATTTGACGATCAATAATCGAATTATTACATCAAAAAGTGAGAATTCTCCATTGACTACAGATTTGGATGAGACATCGAGTCTAACCTTTTCTTATAGTCAGTCTCGTTCTTTTAGTATTGAGTATACGGTCATATCATTAGGGAATACTAGTACGATCAATTATCAGGTTCGTTTACTGGGAGTTGACAAGGATTGGCGGAGTGTAGGAAAAGAACGTAAATTTGTCGGTTCGAATCTTCCTGCCGGAAGTTATAAACTACAAATCAGAGCGAATAATTCCAATGAAGGTTGGGAACGTTCACCCATCAAAGAGATTGAGTTTATCATACGTCCTCCATTTTATTTCTCACTTTGGGCGTTTCTACTCTATTTCTTGATAGCAGGATTGATTTCTTATTTTGTGTATCGTATTTTTTCCATCCGGATAAAAGAAAAAAATGCCATCCGGGAGGCTAATATGGAGAAAGAAAAATTGGAAGAGATTAATAAAACGAAAATGGATTTCTTTACTTCTGTTTCTCACGAATTGAAAACTCCTTTGTCACTGATTATGGCACCGCTTAAATATATCTCTCAGCATCAGGATTTATTACCAGAGTCATCAGAACGATTAGATATGGCTATAAAAAATACAAACAAGATGGTTGGGCTAATTGACGAACTGATCACTTTCAATAAAATGGAATCAGGAAATTTCCAGTTTTATATTCAAAAGGGTAATCCATTGGCTTTTATCGAGAATATAGCTCAATTATTTAAAGAGAGTGCTATTGAAAAGTCAATATCACTTTATATCCATTGCGAGAACAATGATGAGGAAGTTTGGTTTTCCCCCTCATATGTTGAGAAGATTACTAATAATTTACTTTCTAATGCTATTAAGTTTACACTTTCGGGTGGTAGAGTTTTTATCAATGCAGCAATAACGGATAATGCTGACGGCTATACTTATCTCCGTATTGAAGTAAAAGATACAGGTATAGGCATTGTCAAAGAAGAACTAGATAATATTTTTGATAAATATTACCAGACGAAACGTGGGCATAATTTGAATTCTAACGGTTGGGGAATAGGATTGGCTTTGGTGAAGAGGTTTACGATGGTTCATAAAGGAAATATTACGGTAGAAAGTGAGCTCGGAAAGGGATGTTGCTTCGTGGTTAATCTGAATGTTTCGGAATCTGCTTTTGAAGCGGAAGATAAAATTAGTACTGAAAAAATGTCAGTATCTTTGGAGCAGTATAAATTTAGTGTTCCTTATCTAGAGCGTAGCACAACAGGCTCTTCTTATACCAGCCAAGATACCGATTTAAAATATTCAATTTTGTTCGTTGAAGACAATGTGGAATTACTTAAGTTTCTCTCTGATATTTTCGCTACTAAGTACAATATTTATTTGGCGGAAAATGGTGAAGAGGCTTTAGTTATTGCTCACAAATATCCCATAGATATAGTGGTTTCGGATGTTATGATGGAAAAAATGGATGGAAATACATTGTGTCGGAATTTGAAGAATGATCTTTCTACGTCGCATATACCGGTCATACTTTTAACAGCTAAAACAGATACGAATGATGTCATAAAGGGATATGAAAGTGGAGCGGAAGCATATGTAGCGAAACCTTTTGATCCTAAAATATTAGAACTTCAAGTAAAGAATATCATTCAGATGAAGCAGGTACAACGTGAGAAAATTGGCGCAACGATGGGATCGGATATTGAGTCGGTACCATTGAGTAAGTTTGACAAAGAGTTTATTAATAAACTGAATGAACTTATTGAAAATAATATCGATAATAATGATTTCTCTATTGCAGACATCACTCAAAGCCTTTGTATGAGCCGGAGCGTACTTCATGTAAAAATGAAAAGTTTATTAAATATCTCTATGGGGGATTATATTCGTAAAAAACGTTTAAATAAGGCTTGTGAGTATCTCCATGAAGGCTATAATGTGTCTGAGACCGCGTTTAAAACAGGTTTTGGTGATCCAAGTTATTTTACGAAAAGCTTTAAAAAAGAATTTGGAGTTAAACCTACTGAATATACAAGTAGGAGTTGAAACTCAGCCACTATATATCTACAATTAAAATATGAAAAATATGAAAAAGAATTTCTTGATTGTCCTTCTGGCTTTTATTGCTTCATTGTCTTTCGCTCAGACTTGGCAAAATCCTATGAATGTTTCCGGACAACCGGATATGGGTATAGGCGATCCTTATATATTTAAGTTTAGAGGAACTTATTATATGTATTCGAGTAGTCGTGACGTGGAAATCAGATGTTGGAAATCGAAAGATTTGATAAGTTGGTCGGAAGCGATTGTATGTTCGACCGATCCTATTGCGAAGAATGCGTATGCACCGGAAGTAGTATACTGGAATGGAATATTTTATATGTATACCTCTCCTCAAGGCAATGGGCATTATGTTTTGACTAGTAATAGTCCTACAGGTCCTTTCGTGTCTGCTAGTGGAAATTTACAAAAGAAAATAGATGGTTCGGTTTTTATAGATGATGACGCAAAATGGTATTTTTATCATGCTAATAGTTCTGGTATTCAGGGATGTACGATGTCTAATCCGACTTCATTCGGGACAAGTGTCAATTTAAATGCGCAAATGAATGGGCAATGGACGGAAGCCCCTTGTCTCATCAAACGGAATGGTATTTATTATCTGCTGTATACCGGCAATCATGTGTGGTCAAATGGATATAGAGTGGACTATGCCATTAATGCCACCCAGAATCCTATCAGTATGTATACTCCGCAGATGGATCAGAATCCGGTACTTATAAATACTGAAGGAAGTTTTGTCGGGCTCGGGCATGGTACTGCTTTCATTGGTCCTGATTTGGATACGTATTATTTCACTTACCATAATCTGGTGAGAATCGGTGGTGGGGTTGCTCCGGCTAGGAAGTTCAATTATGACCGCATGGCTTGGAACGGTAACAAACTACTGATATTGGGCCCTACTAATTGGGCACAGCAACCACCTGCACTTGCCAATGCAGACTTCTTCGAAAGAGCCGATATCGGTGTCGATTGGTCCATGCCGAATGGGGGTAATTGGAGTATTAAGAATAAAGATTTGTTGTCACAAGATAAAATGGAGGGCGAATACAAAGCTATTTTTACTCCGTATTCGGAATCTGATTATACGGCTGAATTCACGATAAAGGAAGTTGCAACCAATGGAAATGATGCAAAATTTGGCGTTGTTTTTTCTTATAAAGATGAACAAAATTATGGAGTGGCTTTACTAAATGTCAGTTCTAACCAATTGGAGATTAATTTTCAGGTTAATAATGTTTGGGGGACTGTACAGTGTTATGAACTACCTGTAGGTTTCAATTATCGTGTTTGGCATAGTATTCGGATTGAGAAAAATATGCAAAACTATAAGTTTTTTATTGACGGATTGCATAAAGCCACATTGACGAGTAATTTGGACGGAGGCCAAATTGGATATATGACTCGCAATTGTAATGGGAACTTTTCATATATTGCCATAAGTGACAAAGTAAACGGTTCCGGTATTTTTGATGTTTATAAACCAATACCGGGTGATATTCAAGCAATCCATTATAACACCGGTGGGGAAGGTGTCGGTTATCATGATCTGACAATCGGAAATACAGGTAATTCAGGTGACCAAAACGTAAGGAATGATAATGTAGATATCAGTAAAAACGGTAACGGTGGATTCCATATCACTGCTATTCAAACTGGTGAATGGTATAAATACAACGTGAATGTAAGAATTAAAGGGGTTTATAATATTGGCATTAGATATCTTACGGCAAATGCAACTTCCCGGATAAAAATATATCAAGGGGAAACGGAACTGACCGAAACGGTTCAACTACCCAATACTAACGGCACATGGCAAGTATATACTATTAAGGGAGTTAATCTGGCAGCAGGGAATCAAACGTTGAAAATTGAAGCGGTGGAAGGCGAGTTTGAACTGTATGAGATGCAATTTAGAGAGGGGAATAATACATCCATGATTGTTACAGATACGTTTGATAATTCATTTGGTAAAGGTTGGAATTACACGGACGGTGCTTGGTCGATTGTTTCCGGACAGGCAAGTATTAATGGGTATGGTAAACGTACTTTGGGGAATATCGGTTGGACCGATTATACGATTGATTGTGATGTAACTTATAAAAATGGAATGAATGCAGGGCTTATTTTCAGGGTGAACAATCCTTCGCAGGGTGGAGAAAATAATGACTCTCGGTTAGGAACAGATTTTTTTCAAGGCTATTTTGTAGGGATGGGGAGTGATAAAGTCACGCTCGGAAAGCATAATTACAGTTGGAAATCGTTAGCTACCAGTCCTGGTTCTTTTAGTTTGAATAGAAAATATCATATCAGAGTGGCAGTGAAGGGAGCAAATATTAAAGTCTATGTGGACAACATGAGTGTTCCTAAGATTGACTATACGGATCCGTTTCCTTTCATATCCGGAAAAGTCGGATTCCGTTCTCATAGTACGAACGTCCTATTTGATAATCTTGTTGTGACAATTAACGATGACTTTACTATGACAGGTATAGAAACGGTAGAACGTGATTCGGATTGTATTATTTATCCCAATCCCGTAAAAGATATGTTGACTGTTAAAGCAAATGATACAATTAAGTCTATTTGCGTTTTCAGCCAAACAGGTGTTCTGATACATGCACAACAGGATTCGGAACCTATTAGTATGGTAGACCTTCCGGCAGGTATGTACATCGTACAGGTAAGAAAAACATCTAAAACAAGTAACCGGAAAGTAATAAAGGAATAGTGTAAATTAGAGGTAAATGTGGTTGCCATCGAATAACATATTATGATGAACAAGAGGTTAGGTAAATACGAGTTTATTTTTTCGGTATTATTAATTGCCGTTCTTTCTGGCAGTATTTATGCTCAGCCTGCTGCCAAAAGTTTTTGTAATCCTGTAACATTAGGTTTGAGAGATGGCTGTGTAGAGCGATTCATGGGATATTATTATGCCATGGGCGGCGGAACCAAGGGGAAGATATGCATGTCAAAAAACTTGGTAAATTGGACTGAAGGAGTACAATCAATAACGACAAATGGGGCTAAATGGTTGAATGATCCGAAATGGACGGAAGCTTATGTATATCCTGAAGTGGCAGCCGGTGATATTATATACCGAAACGGAGTATTCCATGCCTATTGGAATGGAATTGGTCATGCTTATTCGCCTACGCCTCTTGGACCATACAAGGAGGCCTCGATTATTGAACCTTTTGATGATTATGGTATTGATCCTCAGGTGTTTCAGGATGAGGACGGTGAAATCTATTGGATAAAAAAGCGAAATAGATTTGATCCGCATCCTTTGACAGGTGCTGCTTCTAATATCAATGGACCGGAAGTTTGGACATTTAAGATGAATTCACCTTTTTCTCGTAAAGATATAACGTTTGCGGATGTACAAATTACTCATCAACCCGGACATCCGACTAGTGTCAGTCATCATAATTTTGAAGGTCCTGAAATGTATAAGTATAGAGGACGTTATTATAATTTTTTTGCGTCAAACCGTATGGGGCCCCGTTCTGGCATGTATGAAGTGGGGGTAGCTGAAAGTGATGGACCGATGAATTTTAATAATTCAAAAAAATATCCTAATCCGGTGATGATTCGAAATACGGAACAGCAATTGCTCGATTATAAGGTGATACTCCATACTGCAGAACATGGAGGATGGGCTTCAAAATATATAACGGAGACACCTGCCGATGGCTGGATTTATGTAAATTTTGACGACAATTCATGGACAACAGCTCAAGGAGGATACGGATTACAAGAATATGATCTGCATCAGGGGAAATTCACAAATGCTAAAATACGAGCAAGGAAAACCCAATGGAATACAACCAATATTTATATCCGGAGAAAATTTATTCTGGATCACATACCTTTAAAAGTTGCGTTAAAACATTGGGTGTTTGCTAATGCTAATTTTTATATTAACGGAAATAAAATCAATATAAAGACCAATAATAATACTTATAGTATGACTAAGGTTGATCCTGCTATGTTAGTTGAGGGAGAAAATATTATTGCTGTGGAAGCGGCTTCTCCATGTGAAACTTTTGATTCAAATTGTCAGCAATTTATTGATTTTGGATTATATGATACCGGGGATCAGGATGGAGAAGATATTGTTATAGCACCCGCTCAGCCCAATGTTATAGTTGGACCTAATGGTTTTGAACATTGGATGATGTACAAGGCGTATTTTAATGCAAGCGAACAACAGGCAATTGATAGAATTCACTTTTATGATAAAGAGGTTGTAGTTGAGAGTAGTACTGTAAAGAATACATCCGGCTATCGGCCGCGACCTGCAATGCCGGGTTTTATAACATATTGCGATTATTCATTTTATTATCCTTTTCAGTTTTTAGGGAGTTCTTCATGGAAGATTTATGGAGGTGTCCTTCGACCCACGACTTCAAATGGGGGAGAATTACTTTTTCGGAAAGAGTATGAAACCAATTATCGTTTTGAAGTTCCTTTCCGTATTGAGGGAGCAGGTGGTCGGGCAGGAGTGTATGCTTTTTACCAAGATGAACAAAATTGGGTGAAAATTTCCATAGGGAAAAATATGACTTGGAAAACTGAAATAAAAGTAAATGGGGTAATTATAGAAACAATTAAGAAATTGCCGGAAAAATTTGCTTTTTTGGAGAATGATCCACGTGTATCTACCTATGAAGAACCTTGGCATACTTTATTAATTTATAAGAATGGAAATCGTTTTCGGGTCGAATTAGATAAATTCAATTTGACCATAGATGAAGAAATTGTTACTCCCTTTGAAAATAAAGGTACTGTAGGGTTGACAGCTACTTCAGATCGAGTTTCATTTGATGCCATTCAATATACTATGGGTTGGGATGAATATGATTCGAATATTACCGGATGGGAAAAAACGGCTGGAACATGGAATGTTGCTGCTACCGGATTAATGCAAACCAGTAACGTAGGTAAGGCAGCTATTTTCAAAGGTGATCCGGCATGGAATTACGAGTTTTCGGTCTATATGAAAAATGACAAAATACCGGTTTCAGGAAAAGTAGGATATTATCCATTGTATATTGATGATCAGAATTATGTGTGCGTAACTGTTAACTATGAGACGAATATGCTTGATATTGAAGGAAAAGAAAATGGATTACCCATAGAATCTCGTTCTGTATCCTTGAAGAAAAGAATCCTTCGCTATTATACGCTTGACCAGTATCCTACTTCGTCATACCGATATGATTTTCGAAATGAATCGGTGATTTCCGGAATCGATATTCTTTGGTTTGAAGGGAATTATCCGTATCTGAACCAGACATTCGGTTTACCAAAAAACATACAATTTTATGCTTTGCAAGACGGAGTATGGGTTTCGTTGGATGCTTGTCTTGAAGGCAATTTATGTTTTTCTGAATTCAATCATTTTAGTTTTCCGGCTATTAAAACAACTGCAATTCGTATGGAGGTAACAAATAATGCCGGGGAGGCATCCCGAGCTTTTTCTGCATATTTTGACGAAGAAGCATCTGCTGGATATTTTATGCGTTGTCGTCGAGAAGAAGATGGATTACATCTATTTTTAGACGATAAATATTTATTGGCAATAGAGGGTAATTGGGGAAAATCAAGGGTTGGACTTTTTACGGAACAACAGTCTGTCAATTATAATGGCATATTGTATTATCAGTCGGGCGGAATACCGGTGGAAAGCATTGAGGTTGAACCGGTTGATTGCATTATTGGGAAATCTGTAAAATTAGCAGCAAATATTCTACCTAATAATGCAACTAATAAAACGTTGTATTGGGAAAGCTCAAATTCGGCTATCGCTTCTGTTACTGAAGATGGGGTATTGACTAAACATGCACCTGGAAACGTTAAGATAACTGCTTATGCGACTGACGGGGGAATCGTAAAGGGGGCTGCTGAGTTTTTTACCACCGGATTAAAGGAGGAACATAAGGAGGAACTTACTGTCTTTCCCAATCCTGTGGATAAAGTGCTTTATTATTCTTTAAAAAATGTGAAAGAGTTGACGGTTTATTCTCTTAGTGGGAAAAAAATAATGCGGCATCTGCCAGATGGAACTAAAATGTTGCCAATTGACATGTTGAATCCTGGAATATATATATTGTCTGCAAAGAATAGTGATTCTATATATAACACATGTTTTATTGTAAATAGGTAATGAGTAAATAACCAAGTGATAAGTTGATAATTAAATAATAACATATGAAACGATTATTTCTTTCTCTTTTATTCTTTGTTTTGTTTTACGATTTTATATTATCGGCCAGTGATACGATTCATACCAAACCTGATGTAAATCCGTTGGATTTATCTTTTCAGCGTTTAGCTGTTCGTCGTTTTATTTTTTCGAATAATTTAATTCTTAATGAGTTTGTACCATCGGAGATTGTCGCGTTTGAATCGATGCATCCTGCTTTTACGGTATCCGATTCTCATGTGCCTAAAGTGGCAGAGAGTTTTGTGAGCCATATTGATGATGGTAAATTGATTCTCGATTCTGAGGCCGGAAATCAATCCATAAGTATTTATATGGGCGGGGTAAATCCTTATGCAACCTATGAGATAGATGTTGATTCTTATAATTTGGGTGTTGTTCCGACGGAGATTGGCATTGAATTGGCTCGAATGGGACTACGTGACAAAGTGCAGGTTGTTTCCAAATTGTCAGCTCAGGGAAATGAGATATTCTTTCGGCTATATGAGGGAAATAAATTGAAGAGAGAGATAAAGTATGGTAATACTTTGCCGGAAGGTGCTTTTGTATTGAGGGTACAGCTTTACGGGCGTACTCTTGGTATTTTTATAACTCGAAATAATGAAACTCGGTATATCGGGCATATTCCAGTGAAAGAGCACTTCGGAGATGTTCTTGATTTCAGGCATGTTAAAACTGCTGAAAGATGTACATTCAACTTAATTTCGAATTTGCAAGGGACGGTGGTTTTAAACGGAGCACGCTCTTTTCTCTCTTCTGGGATAGGGCAAGCTGACATCCGTCTTATTTCCAATGAAGATCTGAGTCCGTATCTTGAAAACGGGAGACTTTGGTTTACGTTTAGTTGCAGAGGAATTGATACGCCACAATCCGTACAAGGGGTTTTAAGCCTTGATCCTTCTGTTTTTGATCTGCGATTTGAGGGTATGATCGTTTTTGATCATGGCGATGGCTTGCTGAGAAATGACTACGCTTCTCATCTGTTTTTTGACCGGAATACGAAAGAGTGGAGAGCATATGTTTGTGATTTTGGAGGAAGTGCCTATAAAGAGGGTCGAACGAAGCCTGGACTAATAACGGCTTTTTCTTCTAAAGATCCACGGAAAGGATATTCGGTTATGAAAGCAGCTTTGGTTGATTCCTCTTTTATAGACGGACACAACGAAGATCCTTGTATCTTTTATGATAACGAGGTAAAAAAATGGAGATTATTGACATCGGCATTCATACATGGGACCATTACTTCACGAACATTCGAATCTGATCAATGGAATGGTAAGTTTAAAGTTGTGGCTCCTCCCATAAAAACAAATTCCACCGGAACATCTATTCAAAGGATTGGCAATAAACATTATGCTTTGATGGGGGGACTTGGTAACCTAAGAATACATCGTTATCCAGATCTTGAGGAGATAGGTGAACTGAAACTCAATCTACAGCCACATTGGCCAAAGCCTGCAGGACGCGTTTGGGCAAGTGTCGTTCCACTTCCCGAAGGATATCCTTATCGGTATGTACTTCTGACAATGGATCGGCCTAATTTTCCGAGAATTACCGTTGCAAACTGGAGTTATGGAGCTATTTATTTTTATGGAGCCAATCCGGATGACATATCTTCTGGGAAATATGAATTTTAGTTCGGAAGACAGTTTTAATTTATTTTTTGCTTTACTATAAAGAAACTATTAACTAATAATAAATACATATATGGATAGACGTAATTTTCTTAAAAGTACTTCCATACTGGCAGGAAGCTTATTACTTACAAAATTTGGACTGGCTTCTTGTGCCGGAAGGGCCAAACCTCGTAAAATTCCTGCCAATGAAAAAGTAAATCTTGCCTGTATTGGAATTGGTAATCGTGGGAAGGATATAATCAAAGAATTGTATAAAACAGGGCATTGTAACATTGTAGCACTTTGTGACACGGATATGGGTGCCAATCATACATTAGAAGTAGTAAATAAATTTCCTGATGCGGTCCAATTCCGAGATTTCCGTGTGATGTTCGATAAGATGGAGGGGCAGATTGATGCGGTTTGTATCGGTACTCCTGATCATAGTCATTTTCCCGCCACTATGCTTGCTATGTCTTTGGGTAAACATGTTTATGTAGAAAAACCGATGGCTCATACGTTTAATGAAGTAGAGTTGATGATGCGTGGAGCTGCGAAATATGGTGTTGTAACACAAATGGGTAATCAAGGACACTCCGAAGCAAATTATTTCCAGTTTAAGGCTTGGAAAGAAGCTGGTATAATTAAGGATATAACAGCGATTACGGCGCATATGAATAATCCGCGTCGTTGGCATGGTTTCGATTCTAAAATGACGGGTATGCCTTCCGGTGAACCGGTTCCACAAACATTGGATTGGGATGGTTGGTTGGGTACTGAGTCTTGGCATGATTATAATCATGATTACATCAATGGACAATGGCGTTGCTGGTATGATTTTGGGATGGGGGCACTTGGTGATTGGGGAGCACATATTCTCGATTCTGCACATGAATTTCTTGATTTGGGACTTCCTGCTGAGGTGGATATGCTTTATGCAAACGGACATAATAAGTTCTTTTTTCCTTATTCTTCTACTATTTTGTTCCGCTTCCCTGAGCGTGGTAATATGCCTGCTTGCGATGTTACGTGGTATGATGGGATCGATAATTTGCCACCGTTACCAGCCGGATATGGAAATAATGATTTAGATCCGAATATTCCGCCTCCTTCCAGTGGACAAATTATACCGTCACAACTTAATCCCGGAAAAATAATATATGGTAAAGAATTGACCTTTAAAGGTGGAAGTCATGGTAGTACACTGACTATCATTCCTGAAGAGAAAGCAAATGACATTGCCCCCAAACTTCCAGAAGTACCTCAAAGTTCTTCTAATCATTATGAGAATTTCCTGCTGGCGTGTAAGGGACAGGAACAAACACGGTCTCCGTTCCATATAGCTGGCCCGCTTAGTCAAGTCTTTTGCTTAGGGGTAATTGCGCAACGATTAAATAGTAAATTGTTATTTGATCGGAATTCGAAACAAATTACAAATAATGCCATTGCCAATCAACTGTTAGTCGGAACACCACCTCGTAAGGAGTGGGAGGAATTCTATAAACTGTAAAAAATATTTATGAACAGACGGGACTTTTTAAAGAATATAGGAATAGCCGGAGGGAGCGTTTTATTGGCATCCAGCCCTTGGCTTTCGGTACTTTCTGATGCAGAACATACGGATAAATTTGTTGCGAACTTAGGAATTATCGGAGTTGGTTCACGTGGACGTTTTTTAATGAGTTTTCTAAAGAATAACGTAAAAGCGAATGTGATCGGTATATGCGATATCTACCAACCTTCCGTTGATGAGGCTCTCAAGATTTATCCGACGGCAACGATTTATGATGATTATCGTAGGCTGCTGGAGAATAGAGAAATAGAAGCGGTTATTATAGCAACGCCTCTGAATACTCATTTTCGGATAGCGATTGATTCTTTTGAGGCCGGTAAACATGTATACTGTGAAAAAGCGTTGGCTATGACAATAGAAGATTCTTTTCGGATGTATGAAAAGCACCGAACTACCGGTAAGATTTTTTTTACTGGTCAGCAACGCCTTTTTGATCCTCGTTACATACAGGCTATGGAAATGATTCATGCAGGTAAATTCGGTGAATTGGAAGGTTTTCGTACATATTGGTTTCGTAACAATGACTGGCGTCGTCCTGTCCCTTCACCAGAGCTGGAAAGACATATAAATTGGCGGTTGTATAAAGAGTATTCTAAGGGATTGATGACTGAGTTAGCCTGTCATCAAGTGCAAATCGGTACCTGGGCGATGCATAATATACCCAACAAAGTCATGGGGCACGGTGCTATCACCTATTGGAAAGATGGGCGCGAAACCTATGATAATGTTTCTTGTATTTATATTTTTGATAATGGTGTAAAATTGAATTTTGAATCGATTATTTCTAATAAGTTTTATGGTCTGGAAGAACAGATATTGGGAAATCTGGGAACGATGGAACTTGAGAAGGGGAAATATTATTTTGAAACAGTAGAGCCGGCTTCCGGTTTTCTACAGCTAATCAATGATGTTGAAAACCGAATTTTTGATTCTTTACCCTTTGCGGGAACGAGTTGGGCACCGGAAACGGCGAATAACAATGTAGGTGAATATATTTTGGGCGAACGGCCTAAAAGTGATGGAACATCTTTAATGATGGACTCTTTTGTTGAAGCGGTTATTACAAACCGACAACCCAAATATATCGCGGAAGAAGGTTATTATGCAACAGCTTTGTGTTTGCTTGGACATGAAGCTATTGAGACCGAAAAGGCTGTAGTTTTTCCTGATGCATATAAAATTGATTATTTGAATCATAAAAGAATTGTTTTATGAAAGATACGATTATAACAGCTGAAAGAAAAAAAGTAGAGATACGTACTTTTTTGATTTGCTTTCTTTTGGCTAATTTGGTAAATGTTTATGCTATTGTTACTTATGGTACTTCTATTAAAGAAATAGCAACTCAAGTAGGTTATGTGTTTTTGTTGGCTGTTGTTCTGTATTTACTACGGAGTATTTTGTTGATTGCGTATATCTTGGTAAAAAAAATAATTAATATTAATAATACTCGAATAAAATGAAAAAGATTGCTTTGTTGTTTTTAATGGCAACGTTCGTAACTACTGTTTTTTCACAGACTATACAAAAAAATAGTGAATCTAATACTTTGTCGTTACAGGAGCGGGAAGAGGGCTGGAAATTGTTATGGGATGGTAAAACCACTAATGGCTGGCGTGGGGCCAGATCTACAACATTTCCTGATAAAGGTTGGGTAATTGAAGATGGTATTTTAAAAGTTCTGAAATCGGATGGTGGTGAATCTACTAATGGTGGTGATATTGTTACCATTAGAAAATATAGAAACTTTATTTTAAGTGTTGACTTTAAAATAACCAAGGGAGCTAATAGTGGAGTGAAATATTTTGTTGATACAGAATTGAATAAGGGTGAAGGCTCTTCTATCGGATGCGAGTTTCAGATTCTTGATGATGAAAGGCATCCGGATGCGAAATTAGGTGTGAACGGAAACAGAAAGTTAGGGAGTTTATATGATTTGATACCTGCCAAAGCCGGTAAACCATACCGTGACGGTCTTTTTAATAATGCTACTGTTGTAGTGAAAAATAATCATGTAGAACATTGGCTGAATGGTGTGAAAATAGTGGAATATGAACGTAATAATCAAATGTGGAATGCATTGGTCGCTTATAGTAAATATCATATTTGGCCTAACTTCGGAAACGCCGAAACGGGACATATCCTGTTACAAGATCATGGAGATGAAGTTTGGTTCCGGAATATTAAAATAAAAGAACTTGATTAATCATGTTTGATAAGGGACATTGAATACGGATTGTTTCGGGTAGGGTTAACTGCTGACTGTTTTTGTTTATTGTTTTTTAATATTTTATGCCTGTCCAATACATATATAAACAAATAGATACATGCAAAACGATTTATTATGCATGGTTCGAGGCGATGCATACACGTATTGATCTTATACTATGCAATCAACCACAGGTTGATTCATTGGCTGTTACTGAAGAAATTTATAATGAGATAGAACGAATAGAGAGGTTAGGCAATCGGTTTAATCCTACGAGTGAAATAAGCCTCATTAATCGCCTAGCTAGTGGTACGGCAATAGAGATAACTGCCGAATTATTTTCAATTTTGTCGGAATGTATTGAGTATAATAGGAAGACTGACAGGGTATTTGATGTTACGATACACTCTAAAAATAATTATCGGCATGGAATTAATGACATCCTACTTAGTACTACGGATCAAACTGTATTCTTTTCCCATCCGGATGTACAGATCGATTTATCCGGTTATTTAAAAGGGTATGCACTTGACAGGGTAAAAGATATTCTTGTCAGAAATAATTCTTGTGATGTTCTTGTTAATATAGGCAATAGTTCTATTCTGGCTATGGGAAACCATCCGTATGGGAAAGGATGGAAAATAGGAACTGTCTCTTCCCGGTTAGCTAAAGATAAAGAGGGTTGGCTTTATAACGAATTTCTGACGACTTCGGGTAATGATTCGCACAAGCGTAAACATATTATAAATCCACATACGGGTGAATATGTCGAAGGAGTGAAAGAAATGTCAGTTGTTACGACTGAGGGAGTATTGGGTGAAGTAATTTCTACTTCATTCATTATCAATCCTGAAATTAAAATTAAATCTAATTTTGATTTTCGTATTTTGTAGCTATTCTCATTTTTAGATGAACTATTTCTTTTTTAATCGAAAGGATGACAACGTAGTATATGAAAAATTTAGTAAAAACATTTATTCTATCTGTATGCTTGTTGACGATGGCTTTTTCAATTTTTGCTCAAGAATACGGAGCAGCAGATACACGCGAACCGAAAACTCGTATTCCATCTTTTGTGAAACCGGAATTTGATTATTGGATGAGAGACACATGGGTAACTTTAGGGCCTAATGGCTATTATTATATGACGGGTACTACTGTTGCTCCTAATCGGATTTTTAGGGGACAATTACATTGTTGGGATTGGAATGACGGTTTATATCTCTGGCGTTCTAAAGATATGAAAACATGGGAGTCATGCGGATTGATCTGGTCATTAGAGCGCGATGGAACTTGGCAAAAAGAGCCCAAAATATATCGGACTGATGAAGAATATCCAAAAAGATCGATTAATGGGGATTCGCTTGATAATTGTTTTCGCGCTGTTTGGGCACCCGAACTGCATTATATAAAGAGTGTAGGAAAGTGGTTTATTGTTGCTTGTCTTAATCAGTCAGCTAGTGGAAAAGGATCTTTTATATTAAAAAGTATGACGGATAACCCGGAAGGTCCTTATGAGAATATAGCAGGAAATAGGAATCGGCCTTTATTTAATCAAATAGACGGTAGTTTGTTTGAGGATACAGACGGGACAGTTTACTTTGTCGGACATAATCATTATATCGCTAAAATGAAACCTGATATGAGTGGTTTTGCAGAGGAACTTAAGGATATACAAGAAACCAAATATTCTCCGGAACCGTATATTGAGGGAGCTTTTATTTTTAAACATGCCGGAAAATATCACTTGGTGCAGGCTATTTGGTCACATCGAACTTCGGCAGGAGACACTTATGTGGAAAAGAAAGGAATTACTGATAAACATACGCGTTATAGTTATGATTGTGTGATTGCTACTTCTGATAATGTATACGGGCCGTACGGCGAACGTTATAACGCGATAACGGGAGGTGGTCATAATAATCTGTTTATGGATAAAGCTGGTGATTGGTGGGCCACTATGTTTTTTAATCCGAGGGGGGCGCAGGCTTCCGAATATGATGTTACTTGTCGTCCCGGATTGATACCGATGAAATATGAAGGTGATAGATTCACGCCTGATTATGACAGAAATAAATTAATAGATTAAGTTGAATAATCGTAAATTAATAGATTTTTAATATGAAAAAAAATGTATTTTCATTTTACTTCCTCATGACATTATTATGGGGAGGTACTTTCGGGCTAAAAGCTCAACCTGCTCAGAAATTAGTTAATGTGGTGGTAGCTCCTAATCGAACTGACTGGAAATATAAGTCGAAAGAAGAGGTTACTTTTGCTGTTCAGGTTTTCAAAGATGAGAACTTGTTGAAAGACGTGATAGTGGATTATGAAATAGGACCGGAATCTTTTCCTGTTGAAAAGAAGTCCGATGTGCTTTTAAAAGAAGGTAAGACTACTTTGAAAGCGTCACTGAAGGAACCCGGATTTTTGCGTTGTAAAGTAATTGCTAAAGTGGATGGTTATAATTATGAAGGGATGGCTACGGTGGCTATTGATGAGAAACGGATTTTACCGTTTACTTCTGAGCCGAAAGATTTTGATAGTTTTTGGAACCAATCTATTGAAGAGATTCGTAAAGTTCCTCTTGATCCTAAAATGATATTGTTACCAGAGAAATGTACTTCGACTCAAAATGTATATCATATAAGCTTTCAGAACGATCGTCCGGGTTCTCGTATGTATGGAATCTTGATTGTCCCGAAGAAAAAGGGGAGTTACCCGGCGGTTCTGCAAGTTCCGGGAGCCGGTATCCGTTCTTACAGAGGTGTAAATTTGGGAGACAATATAATTACGCTGGAGATCGGCATTCATGGTATTCCTATGGATATGTCTCAAGAAGTATATAGAAATTTGTCATCTGGAGCTTTGAACGGATATCAGGGATTCAATAAAAATGACCGCAATGCATATTATTACAAGCGGGTATATCTTGGTTGTGTGAAAGCGATAGATTTTATTTATTCTTTACCAGAATTTAACGGTTCTACTATTGGTGTGACCGGTGGCAGTCAAGGCGGAGCGCTTTCTATTGTCACGGCCGGTCTGGATTCTCGTGTCAAGTTCTTGGCTGCATTATATCCGGCTCTTTGTGATTATGCCGGTTATTTGAATGGACGGGCAGGTGGTTGGCCACATTATTTCCGAAATGTGCAACCGAATATGAATGAGGTGGAGACATTGGCTTATTTCGATGTAGTTAATTTTGCCCGTCGCGTGAAAGTACAAGGGTGGTATAGCTGGGGGTATAATGACGTGACTTGTCCTCCGACATCTATGTATGCTGCTTATAATGTTATTCCAGGAACAAAGGAATTACATCTTTATCTGAAAACCGGTCATTGGACTTACCCGGAGCAAGAGGCGGCCCGATTACAATGGTTGAAAGGAAAGTGTAAATAGAATATTATTCAATATGAAAAAATATTTTTTATCGTTGACAGGAGGTCTGATTCTCGGACAATTTATTTTTGCACAGGAAAGGCCTAACATTATCATTATATTGGCGGACGATTTAGGATTCTCTGATATAGGCTGTTTCGGTGGAGAAATTCAGACTCCTGTTTTGGATAGAATGGCGAGGGAGGGGCTTCGTATGACCCAAATGTATAATAGCGCACGCAGTTGTCCGTCACGTGCTAATTTACTGACTGGATTATATCCTCATCAGACAGGGCTGGGGTATATGGAAGGAAATCGCTCTACTTGGCCTTGTGGGTATTCGGGTTTTCGCTCCGATTCGGATAATGTGACAATCGCTGAGGTACTGAAGGATGCTGGTTACTTTACTGCAATGGCTGGGAAATGGCATTTGGGAAATAAATCGAACCCAGTTCAGCGTGGGTTTCAAGAATATTATGGACTGTTGGGAGGTTTTAATTCTTGTTGGAATCCGGATGTGTATATTCGTTTACCGGAAAATCGCATACCACGCACTTATAAGGAAGGTGTATTTTATGCTACTAATGTTATAACTGATTATGCCATTGATTTTATAAATCAAGCTAATCAACAGAAACAACCTTTGTTTTTGTATTTAGCTTATAATGCTCCTCACTTTCCATTGCATGCACCAAAAGAGGTGACGGATAAGTACATGGAAACTTATATGCAGGGGTGGGATAGAATTCGTGATCAACGTTGGGCGAAAATTTGTAATCTGGGGCTGATGCAGGGAAAACCGGTATTCAGTCCTCGAGGAGTAGTGCCCGAAAGTCTTTTTCAAAATAAGCCGAATTATAAACTTCCGGCATGGGATTGTTTGAATAAAGATCAGCAGAAAGATTTGGCACGACGAATGGCAATCTATGCTGCTATGGTGGATATCATGGATCAGAATATCGGACGAATATTGGATACACTGTATAAAAATGGAGAACTGGATAATACATTTATCGTTTTCATTTCTGATAATGGCGCTTGTGCAGAGTGGCATGAATTTGGTTTTGATAAAAAAACAGGAACGGAATACCATATTCATGTAGGCGACGAGTTGGACCTGATGGGACTTCCGGGTACTTATCATCATTATGGTACTGGATGGGCGAATGTATGCTGTACGCCGCTAACTTTATATAAACATTATGCCCACGAAGGGGGAATTGCAACCCCTTGTATCATTCGATGGGGAAAAAGTATGAAAAATAAAGGAAGAATTGATCATCAACCTGCACAATTTTCAGATATAATGGCTACTTGTATTGAATTGGCGAGGACATCTTATCCGGAAACATATAATGGGAGAAAGATAGTACCGATGTCTGGGATATCTATTCTTCCGATAGTGAAAGGAGAGCAAATGCCCGAACGTTATATATATGCAGAACATGAAGGTAATCGGATGGTTCGTAAGGGTGATTGGAAATTGGTATCTGCAAACTGTAATGGCGATGAATGGGAATTGTATAATATTAAAGAGGACCGTACGGAGCAAAATAATTTATCTGCAGAATATCCGGAAAAAGTGAGGTCGTTAGAGAAAGCTTATTTTGAGTGGGCAGATAAAAGTGATGTATTGTACTTTCCGAAGGTATGGAATATGTATAATAAAGGGCGATTAAAAGATTTTAAAGAGTATAAACAGAAATAGGTATTTATGACATCTCATCTATAAAAAATCAAATGGCATGCCAAAGGTTTGGGTGATAAGATGAAAAGACGTATATTTGCGAATCCTGTTTTTACCGCTCTTTTGAATCATGAGTAAAATTCTTATTATCGATGATGAAGCCCAGATTCGTAGCTTGTTAGCACGAATGATGGAGCTGGAAGGATATGAGGTGTGTCAGGCCGGTGATTGTAAATCGGCATTGAAACAATTGGAACTTCATTCTCCCGATGTGGCTTTGTGTGATGTATTTCTTCCGGATGGAAACGGCGTTGATTTAGTGTTGGCCATTAAAAAAACGGCTCCCAATGTGGAGGTTATTCTTCTCACAGCCCATGGCAATATTCCGGATGGGGTACAGGCTATTAAAAACGGTGCTTTTGATTATATCACAAAAGGGGATGACAATAATAAAATCATCCCTTTAATCAGCCGCGCTGTAGAGAAGGCACGGATGAATGTACGTCTTGAGAAACTGGAAAAGAAGGTGGGACAGATGTATTCGTTTGATTCTATTTTGGGCGATTCTAAGGCGTTGAAAGCGGCTGTACAGTTGGCTCAAAAGGTATCTGTGACTGATGTCCCGGTGTTATTGACCGGTGAGACGGGGACCGGTAAGGAGGTGTTTGCACAAGCTATTCATTATAATAGTAAACGTGGAAAACAGAATTTTGTAGCTGTCAATTGTTCCTCATTTAGTAAGGAACTGCTGGAGAGTGAAATGTTCGGTCATAGAGCCGGTTCTTTTACCGGGGCATTGAAAGATAAGAAAGGGCTTTTTGAAGAAGCCAATAATGGTACTATTTTTCTGGATGAGATTGGAGAAATGGCTTTTGAATTGCAGGCGAAATTACTCCGTATTCTTGAAACCGGTGAATATATAAAGATAGGAGATACCAAACCGACTCGGGTGGATGTGCGTATTATTGCCGCTACTAATCGTAATCTGCCGGAAGAAATAGTAGCCGGACGTTTTAGGGAGGATTTATTCTATCGTCTTTCTGTTTTTGAGATACATCTTCCACCATTGCGTGAACGTAGTGGCGATATTAAAATCTTGGCGGAGGCATTTGTCCGTAAATTCTCAGAGAAACTTTCTTATTCGGTGACGAAAATGTCTCCGGAATTTCTTGTTGCGCTTAGCCAACAATGCTGGAAAGGAAATATTCGTGAATTACGGAATGTGATTGAACGTAGTTTGATAGTATGTGACGGAGAATGCTTGGATGTATGCGATCTGCCTCTTGAAATACAAAACAGTCATTATGAACGGTCGGATGAAGCGGCCGCTCCGGGAAGTTTCGAACTGGCAGCGATGGAACGGCGGCATATTGCCCGTGTATTGGAGTATACCAAGGGAAATAAAACCGAAACTGCCCGTTTATTGAAGATCGGGCTTACCACATTATACCGTAAAATTGAAGAATATAAACTTTGATGAATGATGCATTGATAGGGTGTGATACTGTTATACCTTTTTAATTAATCCGATATATATCCGTTAGGAAAAGTCGATATGGTACAAGTGTGCCGGGGCTTTTCAAAATAGTGTAATCCTTTTCAAAATGGAAGGGTTACACTATTTTTGTGTGTGCCTATCGTTGAACATAATTTATTGATATATAATTGATTATGATATAATCTTCTCTTTTGGCATATATTTGGCATATAGCAAGTTTGGTAAAAACAATTAATAACAATTTAAAAACAAGGTAAAAACATGGGAATAACATTATCATTCATTTTCTGCCTGTTTAGCGGCTTTGCTTGCTTCTGGCTATTTTGGAAATGCGTAGATTGGTTTGAGAATATTTAGAAAGAGGAGAATTAGAGTTATGTATACAATACTATTTGTAATAGGTATCGCAATCTTCGGTTATCTGATGTATGTGCTCATCAGACCCGAAAAGTTTTAAACTACTTTTTATCGTATTAAAGCAATGAATACAGAAATATTAGGTGTGGCTTTGCAAATTGTCCTGATGGTGGTATTGGCCTATCCATTGGGAAAATACATTGCCAGGGTTTATAAGGGAGAGAAGACGTGGTCGGACTTTATGGCTCCCGTGGAGAAATTAATTTATAAGGTATGCGGCATCGATCCGAAGGAGGAAATGAACTGGAAACAGTTTTTAAAGGCATTATTGATTTTGAATGCTTTCTGGTTTTTCTGGGGGATGGTTCTTTTGGTCAGTCAGGGATGGTTACCGTTGAATCCCGATGGAAACGGTCCGCAAACTCCTGATCAGGCATTCAATACTTGCATCAGCTTTATGGTGAACTGTAATTTGCAGCACTATAGTGGCGAAAGCGGATTGACGTACTTCACACAACTATTCGTTATCATGCTCTTCCAGTTTATTACGGCGGCAACCGGTATGGCGGCCATGGCGGGTATGATGAAAGCGATGGCTGCTAAAACGACCAAGACTATCGGTAATTTCTGGCAATTTCTTGTGGTGAGTTGTACCCGTATTTTACTGCCACTTTCTTTAATTGTAGGTTTCATTCTTATTCTACAAGGAACTCCGATGGGATTTGACGGAAAGATGAAAGTTACTACTTTGGAAGGTCAGGAACAGATGGTTTCACAAGGTCCTGCGGCTGCTATTATACCTATCAAGCAATTAGGAACGAATGGGGGTGGCTATTTTGGCGTCAACTCTTCACATCCCTTGGAAAATCCGACTTTCCTCACAAATGCAGTGGAGTGTTGGTCTATTCTGATTATCCCGATGGCAATGGTGTTTGCTTTTGGATTCTACGTAAAACGGAAAAAGTTAGCGTATAGCATATTTGGTGTAATGCTGGTTGCATATTTAATCGGAGTCTTTATTAATGTAAGCCAGGAAATGGGAGGAAATCCCCGTATCGATGAGATGGGAATTTCTCAGGCCGGCGGAGCGATGGAAGGCAAGGAGGTACGTATCGGTGCGGCTTCCGGTGCACTTTGGAGTGTAACGACTACGGTCACATCCAATGGTTCTGTCAACAGTATGCATGATTCTACCATGCCGCTCAGTGGTATGATCGAGATGTTGAATATGCAGATCAATACTTGGTTTGGTGGTGTCGGTGTAGGTTGGATGAATTATTACACTTTTATTATTATAGCAGTGTTTATCAGTGGATTAATGGTAGGGCGTACACCGGAATTTTTAGGAAAGAAAGTAGAGGCCCGCGAAATGAAAATAGCGACCATTGTGGCATTGCTTCATCCGTTTGTGATTTTGGTAGGCACGGCTTTATCCAGCTACCTGTACGCACATCATCCGGAGTTCGTGACGAGTGAAGGCGGCTGGTTGAACAACCCAAGTTTTCATGGATTGAGCGAACAGCTTTACGAGTATACTTCTTCTGCGGCCAACAATGGTTCCGGTTTCGAAGGGCTGGGAGATAATACTTATTTTTGGAATTACTCATGCGGTATAGTACTTATTCTGAGTCGTTTTATTCCGATTGTAGGTCAGGTGGCCATCGCCGGGTTGCTGGCTCAAAAGAAATTCATTCCGGAGAGTGCAGGTACTTTGAAAACGGATACGGCAACTTTTGGTGTTATGACTTTTGCTGTTATTTTCATTGTGGCTGCTTTGTCATTCTTCCCGGTACACGCATTGAGCACGATTGCCGAACATTTTAGCTTATAAAAAGTAAAAAGGAGAAAGAAAAGTATGAAAAATAATAAATCCGCTTCTTTATTTCAAAAGGAGCAAGTTATGGAAAGCTTGAAGCAGTCGTTCGTGAAATTGAACCCACGGATGATGATAAAGAATCCGATTATGTTTACCGTGGAGATAGTGACTGCCATTATGCTCGCTGTCACGATCCTTTCATTGGGAACAACGGAATACGGTACTTTCGGATACAATTTTGTCGTGTTTGTGATACTGTTCATTACCTTATTGTTTGCCAATTTTGCCGAGGCTATTGCCGAAGCAAGAGGAAAGGCACAAGCCGATAGTTTGCGTAAGACCCGTGAAGAGACTCCCGCAAAGGTACTCGTAGGAGATAAAGTACAGACAGTAAGCAGTTCGAAATTGAAGAAAGGTGATATTTTCATTTGCGAGGCAGGGGATACGATTCCTGCCGATGGTGAAATAATCGATGGGTTGGCTTCTATCGATGAGAGTGCGATCACTGGAGAATCGGCACCGGTAATCAGAGAGGCCGGAGGTGATAAAAGTTCTGTAACCGGTGGTACGAAAGTGCTTTCTGATAACATTAAAGTGTTGGTTACACAACAACCCGGAGAGAGCTTTTTAGATAAAATGATTGCATTGGTAGAAGGTGCTACCCGTCAGAAAACGCCGAATGAAATTGCATTGACTATTTTATTGGCAGGTTTTACATTGGTTTTCGTAATTGTCTGTATAACCTTGATCCCTTTTGCCGATTATACGAATGTCGACCATCCGGGCACAACGATTTCCATTGCCGCAATCATTTCTTTGTTCGTTTGTTTGATTCCCACTACTATTGGCGGTTTACTGTCCGCTATCGGTATTGCCGGGATGGATCGTGCTTTGCGGGCAAATGTGATTACGAAGTCGGGTAAAGCTGTTGAGACGGCAGGGGATATCGATACCTTGCTGCTCGACAAAACCGGGACAATTACCATAGGTAACCGGAAAGCGACCAGATTTCACGCAGCTCCCGGTATCAATGAGCGTAGCTTTATTGAAGTTTGTTTATTGGCATCCTTATCCGATGAGACTCCGGAGGGAAAATCCATCGTAGAGTTGGGGCGCGAATCCGGACTCCGAATGAGAAATCTGAATACGACGGGTGCTCATATGATTAAATTTACAGCCGAGACCAAATGTTCGGGTGTTAATCTGGCCGATGGGACTCAGATCCGTAAGGGGGCTTTTGATGCGATTCGTCAGATGGTAGAGAAAGCCGGAAATAAATTTCCGAAAGAAGTGGAAGAGGTAATTGCATCTATTTCCGGTAATGGTGGTACGCCGTTAGTGGTTTGTGTAAACCAGAAAGTGAATGGTGTCATCGAATTGCAGGATATTATTAAACCGGGTATTCAGGAACGTTTTGAACGTCTGCGTAAAATGGGAGTGAAGACTGTAATGGTGACAGGTGACAACCCTTTGACTGCTAAATACATTGCAGAGAAAGCCGGAGTAGATGATTTTATAGCAGAAGCCAAACCGGAAGACAAGATGGAATATATTAAAAAAGAGCAGCAATCCGGTAAATTGGTAGCAATGATGGGAGACGGAACGAACGATGCTCCTGCTTTAGCACAAGCCAATGTGGGAGTGGCAATGAATAGCGGTACACAGGCAGCAAAAGAGGCTGGAAATATGGTTGACCTTGATAATGATCCTACTAAATTGATCGAAATCGTGGAAATCGGAAAACAGTTGTTGATGACTCGGGGTACGCTGACTACTTTCTCCATTGCCAATGACGTTGCCAAATACTTTGCAATTGTTCCTGCATTGTTTATGGTGGCCATCCCTGAATTGGCTGCATTGAATATTATGGGATTGCACAGTCCTGAAAGCGCCATTCTTTCGGCTGTCATATTTAATGCGATTATTATTCCGATTTTGATTCCGTTGGCTTTGAAAGGAGTACAATACAAACCGATAGGCGCCAGTGCGTTACTTCGCCGTAACCTGCTTATATATGGTTTGGGTGGCGTGATCGTACCTTTTGTGGGTATTAAATTAATAGATATGGTGGTTAGTATATTCTTCTAAATCGTGTAGTAATGAAAACTTTATTGAAATCATTAAAAATAACTCTTGCCTTCTGTATATTTTTTTCTGTGTTTTACATTTTTGTCTTGTGGCTGTTTGCACAATTTGCCGGCCCTAACAACGGTAATGCGGAAGTTGTAACATTAAATGGTGAAGTTGTCGGAGCTGCTAATGTAGGGCAGGCTTTTACAAAAGATATTTATTTTTGGAGCCGTCCTTCATGTGCCGGCGATGGTTATGACGCTGCCAGTTCCGGTGGTAGCAACAAGGGGCCTACTAATCCTGAGTATTTGGCCGAAGTAGAGGCACGTATCGATTCTTTCCTGATTCATCATCCCTATTTGAAGCGTAGTGAGGTGCCTGCTGAGATGGTGACGGCCAGTGGTTCGGGTTTGGACCCCAATATTACTCCGGCTTGTGCCTACGTACAAGTAAAAAGAGTGGCCCAGGCACGTGGCTTAAGCGAAGAAGCGGTAAGGGCGATTGTAGATAAATCCGTGGAAAAACCTTTGTTGGGGCTTTTTGGGACAGAGAAAGTAAATGTATTAAAGTTGAATGTAGCTTTGGAAGAAGCAAAAAAATAGTTTAAGGTATGAAGATTTTTAGTAAAGAATTAGTTGTTAGTTTATTAACTGTTACAGTATCTGGTTTCATGGGGATAACAAATGCGAATGCACAGGAATTTACAGTTCAGGGAGATCTTGTCAGTTCTTATGTTTGGCGTGGTATGTATCAGACAGGAGCGAGTTTTCAACCGACCTTGGCATTCAGTGTTGGGGGATTTTCGCTGACAGCTTGGGGATCTACTGATTTTGACGGGTATGCATCCACCGAAGGGATGGCAAATAAAGAGATTGATCTGACAGCTGCTTATACATTTGGTGAAAGTGGTCTTACTCTCTCGGTTGCCGATCTTTGGTGGGCAGGTCAAGGACGTGGAAAGTATTTTAACTTTAAAAGTCATGAAACGGCTCACCATTTTGAGGCTGGGTTAGCTTACACGTTACCGGTCGAAAAGTTTCCTTTATCTATTGCATGGTATACCATGTTTGCTGGTATGGACAAGAAACTGAACGACAAAGGTGAGGAAAAGCAGAATTACTCCTCTTATGTCGAATTCAATTATCCGTTTTCTTTAAAATCAGTAGATTTGAATGTAACTTGTGGTATTGTTCCTTACAAGGCGGCTCGACAATATAATTGTAATGGTTTTGCTGTAACTAATGTAGCATTGAAAGGAACTACGGCCATTCGGCTTACGGATAAATTCTCATTACCTGTTTTTGCGCAGGCCATCTGGAATCCCCGCATGGAGGATGCCCATTTGGTATTTGGGATAACGTTGAGACCTTGATTGTGATTTCAACATTTTTTTTGAGAATCTCATGAATTAGTTGTAGGGCTCGTAGCAATAGTGATTATTGTTACGGGCTATGTCATTCTTAAATAGATATAGGATGGAGAGAGAAGAAAGTGTACAACATTTTCTGGACCTGATAAAGAAGTCGCGCCGGGGGAAGTTTAAAATTTACATCGGAATGATTGCCGGGGTAGGTAAAACTTATCGAATGTTGCAAGAAGCGCGTGAACTGCTTGATAATGGTGTGGATGTGCGGATTGGTTATGTGGAGACACATGGGCGTGCCGGTACGGAGGCAATGTTGGAAGGTCTACCGGTGATTTCCCGGAGGAAAATCTTTTATAAGGGTAAAGAACTGGAAGAGATGGATTTGGAAACCATCATTCGTATCCACCCGGAGATTGTTGTTGTGGATGAACTCGCCCACACTAATGTGGAAGGGAGTTTAAATGAAAAACGTTGGCAGGATGTAATGACTCTGCTTGACGAAGGCATAAATGTGATTTCTGCTATTAACATTCAGCATATTGAAAGTGTAAATGAAGAAGTGCAGGATATTTGTGGCATTGAGGTGAAAGAACGGGTGCCCGATAGTGTGTTGCAAGAAGCGGATGAAGTGGTGAACATCGACCTTACTGCCGAAGAGCTGATAACCCGTTTGAAGGCCGGAAAAATCTATCGTCCGGAAAAAATAGAGATGGCCTTGAATAATTTCTTTAAAACCGAGAACATTCTTCAGCTTCGGGAGTTGGCATTAAAAGAGGTAGCATTGCGTGTCGAGAAGAAAGTGGAAAATGAGGTGGTAGCCAGCGTCGGGATACGGCATGAACGTTTTATGGCTTGCATCAGTAGCCATGAAAAAAGTCCGAGACGGATCATTCGTAAGGTGGCGCGGCTCGCTACCCGTTATAATACCTCTTTCATTGCACTTTATGTGCAGACTCCGCGTGAGAGTATGGATCGAATTGATTTAGCAAGCCAACGATATCTGTTGAATCATTTTAAATTGGTGGCGGAATTGGGAGGCGAGGTTGTGCAGGTACAATCGAAAGACATATTGAAAAGTATTGTCGATGTTTGCCGTGAAAAGCAGATTACCACAATTTGTATGGGGAGCCCGAATCTCCGTATACCGAAAGTCTTTTCTACCGTATTCGGTTATAAAAAGTTTTTGGCTGATTTAGCACAAGCGAACGTAGATTTGATTATACTTGCAGTGGAATAGATAATGTGCAGATGTACCCGATTTCTTTAATTGGCACATTGGCATATTTGACACATTACTAAATTATTTATTATGAATATAAAAACGAAATTACTTTTGGGTATTGGAATGTTGGCAGGCATGATTATCCTGCTGGTGACGCTTTCTGTTGTTAATTTGCAGATATTGACAGCTACCGAGCCCGATAGTCCGGCAGCTATGCCCGGGCTGGAACGCGCTTTGCTGTGGGTTTCTGTCACGGGAGGAATTTGCATCCTGACGGGACTTTTTTTGTTGTTTTGGCTTCCTCGCTCCATCAGTCGGCCTATAAAAGAACTTAAACAGGGAATTCTTGAGATAGCCAACCATAATTATGAGAAACGGCTCGAGATGAAAGGAAATGAAGAATTTCGTGAAGTAGCCGACAGTTTCAATCGCATGGCGGAACGTTTGACTGAATACCGGGCCAGCACTTTGGCCGATATTCTTGCAGCCAAAAAGTTCTTGGAAGCTATTGTAAATAGTATCAATGAACCGATCATCGGTTTGAATACCGAACGCGAGATTCTTTTCATCAATAATGAAGCATTGAATGTTCTTAACTTGAAAAGGGAAAATGTCATTCGTAAGTCGGCAGAGGAATTATCATTGAAGAATGACCTGCTCCGCCGTTTGATTCGTGAACTGGTAACTCCCGGAAATAAGGAAGAACCATTAAAGATATATGCCGACAATAAAGAAAGTTATTTCAAGGCTTCCTATATTCCTATTAATAATACCGGTGTTGGGCAAGGTGAACCTCATAGGTTGGGGGATGTCATTCTTTTGAAGAATATTACGGAATTCAAAGAATTGGATTCTGCTAAAACCACCTTTATTTCTACGATCTCCCATGAATTGAAAACTCCTATTTCCGCTATCATGATGAGTCTTCAGTTGTTGGAGGACAAACGTGTGGGAGTTTTGAATGAAGAACAGGGGCAATTATCTAAAAGCATTAAGGAAAATAGCCAGCGTCTGCTTGAAATCACCGGAGAGTTGCTGAATATGACGCAAGTGGAAGCCGGAAAATTGCAAATGATGCCTAAAATCACTAAGCCTATTGAACTGATAGAATATGCAATCAAGGCAAATCAGGTGCAAGCTGATAAATTTAATATACAGATTGAGGTGGAATATCCGGAAGAGAAAATTAGTAAACTGTTCGTAGATAGTGAGAAGATAGCTTGGGTGCTTACCAATTTGCTGAGCAATGCCATCCGTTATTCTAAAGAAAATGGCCGTGTCGTTATCGGTGCACAACAGGATGGAAATTATGTGGAACTTTATGTACAGGATTTTGGTAAAGGTATCGATCCGCGTTATCATCAAAGTATTTTCGACCGTTATTTCCGTGTGCCCGGAACAAAGGTACAAGGGAGTGGATTAGGACTGTCTATTTCTAAAGATTTTGTAGAAGCGCATGGCGGAACTCTGACTGTACAGAGTGAGCTGGGGAAAGGAAGCCGATTTGTAATCCGGTTAAAGGCATGATTCGGGACTATTCCTATGTCGTTTCGCCTTAAGTGCCGGGTATCGGACTACACTAACAGGTTTCTACAAGGCATCAAGGGGAAACCTCCTTTTCTTTGAATATAAACTTTCTTTTGTCTGGTGAAAAAATGCTGTTTGTTCTTTTATAATCTATAATCATTGTCATACATATATTGAGATAAATTGGAGATAAAGGAGGAGGTTTGTTCCGTTTTTTATATTTTTGTAGTGTTGGAATAATTAATGCAATGCACAAATGAAACAGAACGGAAGCACCATTACCCTTTTATCTCTTTTTATTGTAGCTTTCTGGTCGTGTGTCTCCAGGCCGGATGAGATTGTGACGACTCTTCAACGGGCAGAATCGTGTATGGAGATGTATCCGGACAGTGCTTGGCATTTGTTGAGTGGAATATCCGATCCTGATGATTTGTCTGACAAAAAACGGGCAGATTATGTGTTGTTGTTGACACAGGCACGTGATAAAAATTATATGGATATGTCTGTCGATTCTTCCATCACTTTTGCTGTTGATTATTTCAAGAAAAACGGTAATAAACGAAAGTACGGCAAAGCGTTGTATTATTACGGGCGGGTGCTTCAAGGAAAGCGGGAAACGTCACGGGCAATGAAAACTTTTTTGGATGCCCGGCACATTTTGGAAAAAACGGAGGAATACAAAATCATGGGATTACTGCTTACAGATATATCGATTTTAAATCGTGAACAATCGCTTTATGATGAGGCTATCAATACCTGCAGGCTGGCTATTGTTTACTATTATCGGGCAAAAGATACATTGGGGGTTGCTTATACCTATCAGACGATGGGAAGTTCTTTTTTTCTAAAACAGGAGATGGATAGTGTCTATCAGTGCGCGACAAAGAGTTTGCAACTACTTTCGGATAATCCCGTCTTGTTGAGAATAGGGGCTTCTAAAATGTTGGGAATGATGTATAGCTTTCAAAAAGAATATCTTAAAGCCGAAGAAATTTTTCTAAAAATAATTGATGAAGAACCTCGCGAAGATAGACTTACAATGCACTATATGTCTTTGGGGCGTTTATATCAACTGATGGGGCAGAAAGAGTTGGCGGAAGAATATTTAAAATGCTGTCTGGATAGCCGCAGTTTGTTTACCCGTTCTGACGCTTATGCCTGTTTGGCCGGGTTAGCCAAAACCAGACATGACTATGAACAAGCTTTAACTTTGAAAGAAAAGTCCGATTCACTATTATATATTGCTGAAAATGAGAAAAAAAGGGAAGACCTGATGCGTCTTCAAACAGGATATCAGAGAGAGAGATTAGAAAAAGAAAAGCTACAGATTAAATTGGAAAACAGGATATTGCAATTGGGATCTATAGTGGTATCCATTTTATTTTTGGGTGTAACGTATTATTTTTATAATAGGTATTGGCGAGCGAAATTACAAATAAAACAGATCGAAAAATCATTGGAGAAAAACAACAGGCAGATTGCTGTGTTTTTGAATGAAATAAACAGGTATAAACAACAGGACGATGAAAAAACAAAGGAGACGGATTCCAAAGTCAGAGACCTGACCTATCAAATAAACCGACTTGCTCAGGAAAATGTAGAACTTCGTAGTAAAGTAGATGTGAGCGAACTTATGAAGATATTGAAGAATGGAACCGTCATAGCCGAAAAGCTGACTTCTAAAGAATGGGATAAAATATTTAATTTGGCAAATTGCTTACATGCAGATCTTCTCGTTAAATTGAAAGAAGAACATAATCAATTAACAAAACATGATATTGAACTTTTGGCGTTTATATTATTAGGATTTACCTCTAAAGAGTTGATGGTCGTTTTTGATAGTAAGGATATTCGTACTATTTTCAAAGCAAAATCCCGGCTGAAAGAGCGCTTGAGGCTAAATAAAGAGGAATCTTTAAATGAATTTCTTCAAAAAATGCAAGAAAGCTAAATTGAAATTGTCCACTAAATATGTATTTATTGGACACAATGTTTTGATTTATAGTATTATAACCTGTCTACCTCTGTGTTTGCGATAGGTACAGATTAATTACTTAGCTTTGTAGCATAATTAAAAAACACTGAAGAAATGAAAACACGTGCTATTCTATTATTATTGATTTGTCTTAACTGTACGGCTTTTGCACAAAGGAATAATCCTGTTATTACATCGTTTGGGAAAATCAATTTAGATGGTCATTGGAAAGGCGATGATTTTGGAGATGAAGGTGACCATCGTTCTATTCCTTATATACCTGTCATTGCTTCTCTTGAAAAAGACATTCTCATATTAGAATTTATGGAAGTGGGTAGTGATATTACAGTGACCATTGTCGGCAAGAATCAAATACTTCTTTCTCATTCCCTTTTGATCGATATTCCTGGGAAATATTGTATTCCTATTGATGCTTATACTCCCGGAGTTTATTTATTGGAACTTTCAAATTCATAAGGTGGATATATCTATGGATGGTTTGAATTGAAATAGTTCTTTTTAATTTTAGTGTACTACCTTTTAATAATATGATGATGAAGAAGCATTTGCCGATATTAATCGTTCTATTGATGGCACAGAGCATCGGTTTGTTGATAGCTCAACAAGATACGATTTTGGTTTTTAAAGGGCGTCTTGATACTGCTCCAACAGCTTTGCAAACCATAAAGCCTTGCTTGTTACGAACAGAACGTTCTAATAGTGATTTTGGAGGGATTATTGAAGTACAATGTGAAGCGGGAATGAGCGAAGAAATGCAATGCTGTATAAAAGTTGCTGCACAATTGTGGGAAGAAAAGTTGTATATCCCTAAGAAAGTTGTTCTAAAATTTGAGAAAGAGAAAATGGGGGTGGGAGCAGAGGATTTTGAGGCTCAGGTTTTGTATTCCTTTCTTCCTGGTGAAAGTAAAGCATATCCTCAGAGTCTTTTTATGAATTTCTTGACTGATGATGGGCGAGTAAATAGTGTAGATGCTATAATTAAAATAAATGACGATGTGGATTGGGATTATAGCTTTAGTGATGAAGTAATAAATAAGAAGAATCTTACAACGGCAATGTTGCGTGCCATTGCGATGTCATTAGGATTTGGATCAACCGTTTTTGATAATTCCGCGAAAGGAGTTGTTTTCTTTACAAAAAGGTGTTTCTCTCCTTTTGATAATTATGTCATAAATTCCAATAACGTGCGTTTAAATGAAATGCCGAATAATGGGCGTACGAGTCAGGAACTTGTTTCATTTGTAACAGGAAATAATGTTTATTATAAAATTCCTAATAATGAGAGTCTTAAATTATATGCTTCACCGGAATTTCGGGGCTATAATTATCTAAGTTATTTTGATACAACAGGGGATTTGATGTCATACAATATGAGAATTGGAGACAAGAATCAGCAAGTAGATAGAAAAACACAGGAAGTTCTTGAGACAATTGGTTGGAAAGAACCGGAAAAAGGGTTGAAAATTGTAGCAGATGGTATTGATAATACGGGGATGGCTTCTGCTACGCGAGGTTATAATTTTCGTGTGGAGATTCCTTCCGGAAATATAACAAAGTATTCGTGGAAATATGAATTGTTGAATAACGAGATGGATTATGTTCTCATAAAAAAAGGAGAATCTTCTGAGTTTGCAATAGATAAAGTGGATGCCTTAGCTAAATATAGGAAAAATGTAAACGGTGATATTAAGGGTAAAATAAGCTTGAATGCTATTGTTGATGGTAAGGAGATGTCTAAAGTATTTCATGTGTATCTTAGTACTAAACCAACTTTTATCTCTGTGAAAGTGGATTCTATAACTCCAATTCCTGGAACAAGATATTATAATCTTGATATCACTGTGATATATGATGGGGCTGATTATCTTTATGTAGAACAGTCTGAAGAATTTGGCGATATAGTCAATACGCACTTTTATTATGAACCTTATATTGCTCATCTCAGGTTTAAACGTATTTTTATGATAGGAATGTCTTGGGTTGATATGGAATTAAGTAATAATGAGGGAAAAGCATATTATACTGTAGAAATTCCAAGTCAGATGGAACTCTTAAATCATTCTACTTTAATACAAGAAGAGGTTATAAACTCAGAAATTGCACAAATAGAAGTAAGGGATATGCAGGGGAGAATAGTCCTTCGAACAGATAATTATGAATCTGTTAGTTGTTTGTCAAAAGGAATATACATCGTAACACTTACATATACGAATGGCAAAACAGTAACCCGAAAAATGTGTCAGTGATGAAATGTTTGGTTTTTATATTGATTGTTACTTGTTCTTTGAGTATCTATGCGCAAAATAATTATACTCTTTCTGGAACTGTAATAAAATCGAGTGATATCTCTTTAGATGAGTACGGAGCTTTATTGCTGGATGATAGTTGTGCTTTTCATGTTGTAGATAATTTGGGGAAGATCATAAATCCGAATGTTTGCGAATGGGACTTTGGAGTCGAAATAGAGCAGGGAAATTACGTGAAAGTGAAAGATGCAGTTTCATTGGATTATGGGATTGTGATAAATTCATTGGCAGGATATGGACATTCTGATCCCAAGTATCGAAGATACACGATAGAAAACGATAGCTCAGTTTATTTCAAGGGGAAAGTAACCTTTTCGGGAGAGTATCAAGGACAAAAAATACAACTTGATAAAGACTTTTATATAAATTTACTTCCCTCTTTACCGAAGGTTAGAGTGTTGGATGTAACTTGGAGTAACTACGATGCCCAATGGAATATATATGATGACGCATACATGACGATACAGATCACTTCTGATAGAATGGAATATATTTATAGCTGGGAACAATATTCATCTTTTACAGGACATATAATGTTTTCGTTTTTTACGGCTGACGTTGATGCGGACAAAGGAATTGGTCTTTTGCCTTTTTATGATGGGGATCGTTGTTTTCGCTTTTTTTCCTATAATTTTAGTGGAACAGTTGAGTGTGAAGACACTTTATACACTGCGAAAGTGGCTACATCTATCCCTCCCTCTGTTAAAATGGAGAATGTGCCATTCTATCCGAATCCGGTAGAAAATATTTTGTTTGTGCAAGATGGTATGAGTGATATTTTTCCTTTATCTATATACGATTCCAGAGGACGGCTTGTGAAATATGTGGGAGTTCCGATGAGTGAGATTGATGTTTCGAACCTTATACAAGGTGTATATTTTGTTTTATATAGAAATAAATCTTCTCAAGGAGAAGCGACCTTTAAGATGATGAAAGAATAGAGATGTACTAACCATTATAAAAGAAAGGATAAATCATGAGAAAATTATTACTATTATTCTTGTTTTTGGTGTGTGTGGGATTCTCTTATGCTCAAGAGGACGGAATTGAGGTGATTAGTCTGGGGAGAGACTTCTTTCGTAAGGAGAGTATTCCCAAACCAATAGTACGAGAAGTTGTTGGCGGAACAATTATTCAAGTAATATATGAGGGTAATGAGTGGGAACAAAATTTAGATAGGAAGAATGCTTTTGAACATGCCTGCCGTATTTTTGAAGAGCAGTTGCCTACCGCTTTACCCATTAAGGTGAAAGTTAAGTTTGGAAAGTTGAGGGGAAGTAATGTAATTGCTAAAACAACTCTTCATACGGATTCTTGCAAAATGGATCCGCGTGACGATCTTTCCAGAGCTTGGCGATCTACGATAAAGTGGAAATTTAAAGATTTAGGGCTTGGAAATGCTAAAGTTGGGATGAGCTTTTTTGATAAACCTGATGGCGAGATAATTTTTAATAGTGATGATATATATTCGTTTTCACTAAATGATGTCCAAGAAGACAAGTATGATTTTGTAACGGTAGCATTGCGTGAACTTTGCAAAATAATGGGATTTTATTTTAGTGCTCGGGGAGATAATGCAATAAAGGTAATTGAATTTGATAGAAATTCTTTATTTCCTTTTGATTTGGTTGTTTTAGGAAACCAAGTGCTTGATCCTTTTAAGGCATATAGTTATGCTACATCAAATAAAGCAACCTTGTCGGTTGGCGGTTTTGGGCCATATGGTTTATATTCTCCTACTATATTTGAGTATGGACGTTCTTTATGTTTTTTTAAACCGGATGAGACGGATAATGAAACGAGGCTGATGCAACCCGATTTACCTCGTGGTACTTCTATACGCAATATCGGTGGATGGTTTAAAGGCTTCTTAAAGGCAATTGATTGGGTCCACTATACAGCTGTTGGTGGTGGCGGTGGTGGAGAGCCTACTGTAACTTCTACTTCTACAGATAAGGCTAAAAGGTATGATGAAGTGTGTACTTTCTCTAATCCTCAAAAAAGTTTGAATTATAATGTCGCTTTAAGAAATGAGGAAGTTGTTGATAAAGATGATGTGGATAAGTATATATGGCAACATAGTTCTTATGCGTTAGATGATGATGGTGACATACTGTATGGATGGGTGGTCAGTGTTTTACGTAAAGACGGTACTTGGGAAATTATACCATCTACTTCTTCGTGGAATGAAAGTGAGGTTTCATTTATGCCATCTTCTATTGATGTGAATAAGGCAGATCAATATGCACGTTCCAGTGATGGATATTTACGTTGTCGGGTTAATTATACAAGTTATCCTGTAGAAGTAAATAGATTGGCTCGCTATTTTCTTTTAGATTACCTCCCTCAAAAACCGGAGATGGCTTTTTCTAAAGTAATGCCACAGACGAGGACTGTTGCGGACGATTACTATGCGGATGTGAAAATAGGATTTAAGAATGTGGAAGGAACAGAAAAAATTTTGGTTGAACAATTAGAAGAAGGATCTCCTGTTCCTTTTACTTATTATGTTGAGGATGTGCGAGATGGCTATTTTATAGCTTCGGTGGATAAGGAGTATAGTACTACTTTTAAATTGCGTGCCATGAATAAATATGGAGAAACTGTTAGTGAACAATTAATTGTTGCTCCATTAGTGCCGGCAACATACACTCTAAATTCACAAGTAAATGGTGACCTTTTGTCCTTGAAATTAGAGAAAGGCCGTAAAAGAAGCTTGGATGACAGGGCGTTAATAGATTATAGAGTGTTAGACTTGAATCATTCAATGATAGTAAGAGAAGGCAAGGTTGACAATAATATCATTGATATAAGTTCATTGGAGAAAGGTATGTATGGTTTACAGGTTTCGGATACGGAAGGGCGATCTTATGATACAAAGTTTGTAAGATAAGTTTTATGGATTTTCTAAGGGGGAATTGAAGTAAATACCAGGAAGGTGTGTCAGAATAGAAAAAATGACATGCCTTCCTTTTCTGTTTTTTCAAAATAGCTGACCTTATAAATCACGGTTAATTTCGATATTTGAATTATCTGATGCTTTCGCTATAAAAGTGTATAGTAAAACTGAGAAATATATAATGTAGATTGAGGATATAAATGAATTGGGAAGTCTTGTATCGGATATTTATATACTTCAATTGTACGATAACAAAGGTGTCTGTTATAAAACAATTAAATATATTAAGTGAATAAATTAATCAATTGATTGTAAATCATTGAGTTATCCTGTTGATAACTAAGGTGATTATCTGTTGATAACCCTGTTGATAACGATGTTGATAATATCTTGTAGATAGATACAGGCTTTCTGATCATTGAAAATAGTCGTGAGGATTATTCTTTATCCGAGGTTACTCTTCTCGACTTTCCTTTCTGTATTTGATATCTTTTAATGACCGGTGGGTTATCTTGTTAATAACTTTGTGTATACTTGTTAATAATCCTGTTAATAACAGTGTGAATAATTGATATTATTTAAGTGGATAAAGAGAGTGGTTACGATTCTTTTCACGTTGATCCTTTCTTACAGTACTACAGAAATCGATCAGTTTTGGGGAATAAAAAAGCGCCTAAGAGTGGAAGCCTCCCAAACGCTAATTTTCTTTTGGTAGCGGGACCCGGGATTGAACCGGGGACCTCATGATTATGAATCATGCGCTCTAACCAGCTGAGCTATCCCGCCATCGTTTCTCGATTGCGGGTGCAAAGATAGATACTTTTTTTTATTCTCCAAAACATTTGTCGTTTTTTTCTGTTTTTTATTTAAGGATCGGCTCTTTGAGTTATCATAAATAGATACATTGAGAGTGGAAAATAAAAAAAGAAAGAAAATAAAGTGCATGATTTATACTGCGTAATTAGAAAAAAGTATTTATCTTGGCACACACAATTTAAGGTGAATATAGCTATGAAAAGAGAGAAAATACGTTTGGAGTATCTTCTGAATGCGACCTCTAAAAACATTCTTTGGTCAGCAATCAGCACACCGACCGGTTTGGAGGACTGGTTTGCAGATAAAGTCGTGTCGAATGATAAAATAGTGGAATTTCATTGGGGGAAAACGGAGCAACGTGATGCCGAAATTACGGCCATACGCGCTTATTCTTTTATCCGTTTCCGTTGGCTGGACGATGAGAACGAAAGAGACTATTTTGAAATTAAAATGAATTATAATGAACTTACAGGTGATTTTGTGTTGGAAATTACTGATTTCGCAGAGCCGGATGAAGTAGACGACATGAAAGAATTGTGGGACTCTCAGGTTAATAAGTTGAGAAGAACTTGTGGTTTTTAGTTAACTTTCAACTAAAAACTTTCTGCACTCCTTTTTTTGTGCTAATTTTGCATCTCAATCGCACGAAACGTATTATAAGATGCTACGCATAAAAAGATTAGATATATTTATAGTAAAGAGTTTTTTACTGCTCTTTATTGGTACATTCTTCATTTGTCTCTTCATCTTCATGATGCAGTTTTTGTGGAGATATGTGGACGAACTGGTCGGAAAGGGATTGGAGATGAGTGTGATGGCTCAGTTCTTCTTTTATTCGGCATTGAGTCTGGTGCCTTTGTCACTTCCGCTGGCCGTATTGTTGGCATCCCTTATTACTTTTGGAAATTTTGGAGAACGTTATGAATTGCTCGCCATGAAAGCGGCGGGCATTTCTTTGCTTAAAATCATGCGTCCTCTCATCATACTTGTCTGTATCATTTGTGGAATTTCCTTTTATTTTCAGAACGTGATCGGTCCCATAGCGCAAGGAAAATTGGGAACGTTGCTGATTTCTATGAAACAGAAATCTCCGGAGGTGGATATACCGGAAGGGGTGTTCTATTCGGAAATTCCCGATTATAACCTTAAAGTGCGGAAGAAAGATCGTAAGACCGGTATGCTATACGATGTGTTGATCTATAATTTTAAAGACGGGGCGGAAAATGCGCATATTATTTATGCCGATTCCGGACGTATGGAGATGACGGCGGATAAACAACACTTGTATCTGCATCTGTATAGCGGTGAGCTGTTCGAAAATTTGAAGAGCCAGAATGTGAAGGCGCAAAATGTGCCGTATCGGCGGGAATCTTTCAAGGAGAAACATACTATTATCGAGTTTAATTCGGACTTTAATATGGCCGATGCGAGTATAATGAGCAATCAGGCCACTACGAAAAGTATGCAGACGTTACAGGTTTCCATCGACTCGATGGAACATGTGGGAGACAGTATCGGACGCCAGTATTATAAAGAGGCCATTGGCGGGGTATATAGCAATCCCGGTGGATTGTCAAAAGAAGATACGATAAAGATTACACAGGCCGATATCGGATCTTACAATGTAGACAGTCTTTTCGAAGCCGCAACGCTGATGCAGAAACAAAAGATTCTCTCTTCTGCTGCAAACCGTGCCGAAAGTCTGCAAGGAGATTATGGCTTTAAGATTTACAACATGAGAGAAAATGATTATCAGATCCGCCGGCATGGAACGGAATGGCACAAGAAGATAACGATTTCTCTTTCCTGTCTGCTTTTCTTTTTTATTGGAGCGCCGCTCGGCGGCATTATCCGTAAAGGCGGATTGGGGATGCCTGTGATAGTATCTGTGCTTGTGTTTATTGTTTATTATGTGATAGATAATAGTGGATACAAGATGGCACGAGACGGTAAATGGATTGTATGGATGGGGATGTGGCTCAGTTCTGCCATCCTGGCGCCGTTGGGGGCATTTCTTACTTATAAATCCAATAATGATTCGGTGGTGCTGAATGCGGATGCTTATACTTCCTGGATCAAACGGGTGATAGGTATCCGTGGTGTGCGCCATTTGTTTAAGAAAGAGGTTATTATCCATGATCCGGACTATTCGAAGATTTCTGCGGAACTTACTGCTCTCACTACAGAGTGTCGCGCATATATAAGTAAACACCAACTGAAGAAAGCACCCAATTATTTTAAACTTTGGATGTCTACCGGCGAAGATGATGAAGTGAAAGCGATCAATGAGCGTCTGGAAACGTTGATTGAAGAGTTATCGAATTCAAGATCGTTTACTTTGCTGACAACTTTGAATAATTATCCCATTATACCTGTGGCTGCTCATGTGCGGCCGTTTCATGTATATTGGTTGAACCTGTTGGCGGGAGCCATTGTGCCGATAGGATTGTTCTTTTATTTCCGTATCTGGATATTCCGTATACGACTTGTACGGGATATAGAGAAGGTTATAAAGACCAACGAAGATATTCAATTCATAATAAAAGAGAATCATAATTTATAGAATAAGTATGGAAGAGATCAGACTGAATACAATCGATGAGGCTATTGCCGATTTCAGAGAAGGGAATTTCGTAATTGTAGTGGACGATGAAGATCGCGAGAACGAAGGTGATTTTATTATTGCGGCTGAAAAAATAACTCCTGAGAAAGTGAATTTTATGATGACACACGGACGGGGTGTGTTGTGTGCTCCTATTACGGAGGAGCGTTGCGCCGAATTGGAACTGGATATGCAGGTTACTGCAAATACTTCTATTTATGAGACACCGTTTACTGTGACTGTCGATCTCCTTGAAGGTTGTACTACCGGAGTATCTATGCACGATCGTGCAGCGACTATCCGTGCTTTGGCCGATCCTAAAACGAAACCGGCTGATCTCGGGCGTCCGGGACATGTGAATCCGTTGCGTGCCCGTTCGCGTGGAGTACTCCGTCGTGCCGGTCATACGGAAGCGAGTGTGGATTTGGCAAAACTGGCCGGACTATACCCGGCTGCTGCTCTGATCGAAATTATTAATGAAGACGGGACTATGGCACGTTTGCCTCAATTGGTGGAAGTGGCCAAACGTTTTGGGCTTAAAATAATCTCGATTAAGGACTTGATTGCTTATCGTGTGCAATTAGAGTCGATTGTGGAGAAAGGAGTAGAGGTGGATATGCCTACCCAATACGGACATTTTCGTCTGATTCCGTTCCGTCAGAAATCAAATGGAATGGAGCATATTGCATTGATTAAAGGTAGCTGGGATAAAGATGAGCCGATTTTGGTACGTGTGCATTCTTCATGTATGACAGGTGATATTTTCGGCTCTTGTCGTTGTGAGTGTGGAGAACAGCTTCATAAGGCGATGGAGATGATCGAGGCTGCCGGAAAGGGGGTCATTGTATATATGAACCAGGAAGGACGTGGCATCGGACTGATGAATAAGATTGCCGCATACAAACTTCAGGAAGAAGGATATGATACGGTAGATGCGAATCTGCATCTGGGTTTCGATGCCGATGAACGTGATTATGGAGTCGGTGCGCAGATTTTGCGTGAGGTAGGAGTGGCAAAAATGAAGTTGATGACCAATAACCCTGTGAAGCGTATCGGTCTGGAAGCATATGGTTTGGAAATAACAGAAAATGTAGGTATCGAGATTACCCCTAATCCTTACAATGAACGTTACTTAAAGACCAAGAAAGAACGAATGGGACATATGCTACATTTTAACAAGTAAAATCCGCTTTTACTTTCATATATCAAATATTATAGCTTATTTTGCAACTAATTTCACTAAACGACAATAAAGTAGATACAAAATGAATCAGTTATCAGACCGTTTGAACAGCTTGTCGCCATCGGCGACACTTGCTATGTCGCAGAAGAGTAATGAACTCAAAGCACAGGGCGTTGATGTTATTAATCTGAGTGTGGGAGAACCCGACTTTAATACTCCCGACCACATCAAAGAAGCTGCAAAGAAAGCTATCGATGACAACTTTTCGCGTTATTCTCCCGTTCCCGGGTATCCGGCATTGCGCAACGCCATCGTAGAGAAACTGAAAAAAGAGAATGGTCTGGAATATACAGCCGCTCAGATTTCATGTGCCAATGGTGCGAAGCAATCTGTATGTAATGCAATCATGGTATTGGTTAATCCGGGTGATGAAGTGATCGTGCCTGCACCGTATTGGGTAAGTTATCCGGAAATGGTGAAACTGGCAGAAGGTACTCCGGTGATTGTAACTGCCGGGATCGAACAGGATTTTAAGATTACTCCTGCACAGTTGGAAGCCGCCATTACCCCTAAAACAAAGGCATTGATACTCTGTTCTCCGTCGAATCCTACCGGTTCGGTTTATAGTAAGGAAGAGTTAGCCGGTTTAGCTGCCGTGTTGGCGAAATATCCGCAGGTAGTGGTAATTGCAGATGAGATTTATGAGCATATCAATTATATAGGTAAACATCAGAGCATTGCACAGTTCCCGGAAATGAAAGAACGGACAGTGATCGTAAACGGTGTGTCGAAAGCCTATGCGATGACCGGATGGAGAATCGGTTTTATTGCCGGACCGGAATGGATTGTGAAAGCTTGCAATAAATTGCAGGGACAATATACGTCGGGGCCTTGCTCTGTTTCTCAGAAGGCTGCTGAAGCCGCCTATACGGGTTCTCAAGCTCCGGTAGAAGAAATGCGTAAGGCGTTCGAGCGTCGCCGCGACCTGATTGTGAAGTTGGCAAAAGAAGTCCCGGGCTTTGAGGTGAATGTTCCTGAAGGCGCTTTCTATTTGTTCCCTAAATGTAGTTCTTTCTTTGGAAAATCAGCAGGCGACCGTAAGATTGCGGATTCGGATGATCTGGCTATGTATCTGTTGGAAGTGGCTCATGTGGCTTGTGTGGGTGGTGCTTCTTTTGGTGCGCCTGAATGTATTCGTATGAGTTATGCTACCAGTGATGAGAACATTGTTGAAGCTATCCGCCGGATTAAGGAAGCATTGGCGAAACTGAAATAAAGATAGTTTGTGTCTGCCGGGCAATGGCGGATGTAAAAAATAAACCTGTATCGGACAGATCGTTTTGATTTGTATCGATACAGGTTTTTTATTAGGGTTGATTTAGAGCCTGCTTTAATTAATTGTCCTCTCAAAATAATACTGAGTAAAATTAAAGCAGGCTTTGGGTTGTAAAGGGCTATTTTACAATAACCTTAAATGTCTGTTGGTTACTTGCATTGACTACTGTCAACAAATAGATGCCTTGGGATAATCCGTTGATCGGTAATCGGGTAAAACTGTTTGTTGTTTCCTGTTGCATTATAACACTGCCTTGCATTGTCATCAACCGGATAGTGGAGTTGGCAGGAGACTCAACGGTCAATACCTCTCCATTTGCAATGAGACGGGGATAAACCTTGGTCTGTTTTTCGTTGCTGACGTTCTCTACACCTACGCCGGATTCTTTTCCTTCTTTGGTGACAGCAAATATGGCCGGGTGTCCCTTTCCTGTGTTTTCTATCTTTATCGATGCAATTACTTTATTTTTATCGGTATTTATTTTATGTTCATACAGGCAGAAATTGTATCGTCCGTCCATTTGGTCGTTCGACCGTGTGATCCTGCTTAGTCCATGTACCGCTTTTCCTGTAGAAACTTCGCTATACCAGTCGCCTATTGTTATGCTTTTAGGAGTAGAACTGGTTTCATCGGCATAATATACGGTTACATCTACTGTGGAACTACCATCGGTACAGGTCGAAAGCAAATAAAGGGCTTCCGTTTGGTGAGAACCGTCGAATTGCAGGGTAGCTGCATTTTCTTTGATCAGAGTTGCTGCATTGGGCTTGTCATATGCGGCAAGGCGATATTGAACGCCGGTGCTGGAAGTGATATTTCTATCGGTTGGCAGAGAGCCTTGTTCTTGTACTCCTGATGTATAATAAATCCAACCTTGGTTATCGAGGGAAGCTGTAGAATAGTTGACGGCAGGACGTTGCTCGGCTATGACATCTTCATTAAATCCTGATGTGACGGTCAGTTGGGTATACTCTACCGGTTCGGGCTCTTTATCGAGTAAGGCCCTGTCCATGAAAATCAACCGTTCTTTGATCCAACTCTTTAAATAAGAAATTTCATCATCATAAGATTGGGCCACGTATTGATTGGGCCATACGTATCTTCCCCATCTTGGCCAAGCCTGTGAGTTGCGTTCTTGTGCTCCCTTAGCATTTAATAAGGTAGTTAACGAGTCAATGGTAAGTTCTATGTTCTTGTCCGAGTAACTTGTTTCACGATATAGTTCCCAACGCTCTTTCACTTCTTTCATAAATGCATCGTCTTTAAGCAACTTATACCACCAGAAAGGAACCAACTGGTTATCACCGGATGCTATGTCATTAAAGTTGTATGCCCAAGTGTCTGTTCTCCAACCATTATTATAATCAGCGTTGCCGAAACCTAAATTCATATCCCATAAGGATGTTTTGAATCTGGGATCTTTGCTGTCTCTATACTTATATAAATTAGTACTTAGGCGATAACCGTCTACATTATGGCAGAATTCTGTTGAGAGCATATAGTCGATGAAAGAGGTGACGTCGATGTACTTTCTGTATCCTGTTTCCGGGTTCTTGTAATCTGCGGAGGCTAAGTTATCTTCGAATGCATCGATGTATCCGTGTATATAATCCAGTTGGGCTTTGGAAAATTCATCCTGGTCCATGTTCTTATATTGGAAAGATATTTTTTTATTACGGATGGGGTTACCTTTTGAATCTACGGGTGAGTGTTTGGAGTAATAAACCGGTTCATCGTCTCTGTCCACTTCCAGATGGTAACCTCCTGTCAATGCATCGCCACTGTCTCCCGGATCCGGTAAGTCCAGGCGGTTCTTGCCTTTTCTAACTCTTTCGGAAAGGATAAAGACACCGTAATAGGTGCCGTCCATGATCATTTCACAATATTTTCCTGTGGGTACGTATTCGAAGAAGGGTCTGGCCAGAGTAAACGCAAATACGTCTCTGATCATACTTTTGTCCGCATAAGGAGCCAGCAATGCCCAATCGTTGTCTTTGCCCATTCCCAATAGGGATACTTTTTGTTTCTTACCTCCTTCTTCCAGAGGTTTGTCCAGTGCACGAATGGCATATGGTTTTTTGTCGGAATTGGTAAAAGAAGAGTTGCCCCGGTATTTCAAGTCGATATAGCCGCTATAGTCTACTGTTTGATTCGGATACAAGAGGGTATCCATATGGTTCAATTGCCCTTCTCCATTATCGATAATTTTCATTTTGGCGGTGATGCGGTTTTCACGTTCGATCACTTGGTGTTGGGTATCGATGAAAACGATCGGGAGATTTGTTTCTGTGAATTTGACTTTCTGGTTATCCGGTTTGAAATTATTGATATCCGTGTCCTGAGCGGAACAGACAACAGACGAAATCAAAAAAAGAGATAAAAATAAGTTTCTCATAAAGTATGTTTTATTAAGTGAATAAAAGGTCTTTGTTAGTAAAACAGTGACAGGGGAAAAAACACTTAGCCGGAGTATTCTTTTTTAAGGGTAATAAAGGTTACAAATGAAAAAAGGCTGCCTCATCGATGGAAGCAGCCTTTTTGGATTTTTCTTTCTTGATTGTATTATTCAGCCGGGTGAATTGCTTCAGAAGGACAAACATCTGCGCAAGTACCGCAGTCAGTACATACATCCGGGTTGATAGAATAGATATCACCTTCAGAGATAGCTTCTACCGGACACTCGTCGATACAAGTTCCGCAAGCAATACAATCGTCACTAATTACGTAAGCCATTTTCTTTAATATTTAAATTATTAGTACTAATTTCTTGGACAAAAATACATGTTTTATTCATTAGTTGCACTTATTCTTGATTAAATTCCTTTAATTTGTATCCCTTCTAAATAAGAGAAACAATAATTTAACTATAAAATCGTTTTTATTGATGTGAAACGCTTTGTGTTACTTCTCATTGTTTCGCTGCTGGTTGCCGGTGCTTCCGGCCAGACGCGTAAGGTGCAGAACCGCCCGTATATCGATCAGCGGATCTGGCACTATGGCTTTTTGGCCGGTATTCACATGCAGGATCTCAAGTTTGTCAATAATGGGTATGTCACGGAGGACGGTCAGGTCTGGTTTGCCGATGTGCCCGAGTATTCTCCGGGTTTTTCGGTAGGCGTGTTGGGAGAATTGTACTTAAACAAGTATATGTCTCTCCGCTTGGTGCCTACGCTTCACTTTGGAGACAAAAAAGTTATTTTTCGTGAGCAGACGAGTGGAGAAACCGAATCGCAGAATGTGAAATCCGCCTATCTGTCTTTTCCTGTCGATTTGAAATTCAGTGCGGAGCGATTCAATAATTATCGTCCTTATGCAATGGTCGGTTTAAGCCCTACTTATGATTTAAGTGTGAAAAAATCTCGTCCACTCTTGGTCAAACCTTTCGACTGCTACATAGAAGTGGGGTTGGGTTGTGACTTTTATCTTCCTTTCTTTAAGTTGATACCGGAACTGAAGTTTTGTTTTGGGTTAGCGAATCTGTTAGACAAAAACCGTAACGATCTTACCGATAAGTCGTTAATGAAATTTACCGAATCTTTGGACAAGGTGAAGTCTCGTATGATTGTGTTGACTTTCTACTTTGAATAGGCTGATCATACACATAATCTTGAAATTCACGGGGAAATATGTTCAAAAGAGATAAAACTCTGTGAAACCCTGTGCTACTCTGTGGCGAAATCGTTATTTTTGCACAGAATTTGCCGGATGGCAAATCATAATTTGTAAATCGTTAAATAGTAAACATCCCCATGCCATTAAATTTACCTGATAGATTACCTGCGATAGAACTGCTGAAAGAGGAAAATATCTTTGTGATCGATAACTCGCGTGCTACCCAACAGGATATCCGTCCGTTGAGGATTGTGATTCTGAATTTGATGCCGTTGAAGATTACTACGGAGACGGATTTGGTCCGGTTGTTGTCTAACACTCCTCTTCAGGTAGAGATTTCATTCATGAAGATAAAAAGCCACACTTCCAAAAATACGCCGGTCGAGCATATGAAGGCTTTTTATACTGATTTCGATAAGATGCGCGGTGAGAAATACGACGGTATGATTATCACCGGTGCTCCTGTGGAACAGATGGATTTTGAAGAAGTAAGTTATTGGAGTGAAATCATGGAGATATTCGATTGGGCGCGTACGCATGTCACTTCGACGCTATATATCTGTTGGGCTGCTCAAGCCGGATTGTATCATCATTATGGAGTGCCTAAATATGCGTTGGATAAAAAGATGTTCGGAATTTTCGAGCATCGCACGCTCGATCCGCTTCATTCTATTTTCAGAGGGTTTGATGATGTGTTTTATGTACCCCATAGCCGCCATACGGAGGTGCGGAAAGAAGATATTCTGAAAGTTCCGGAATTAACGTTGCTTTCTGAATCGGAGGAGTCGGGGGTCTATATGGTGATGGCTCGTGGCGGGCGTGAATTTTTTGTTACCGGTCATTCGGAATACTCTCCCTTAACGCTCGATACGGAGTATCGACGGGATTTGGCAAAAGGTCTTCCGATTGAAATGCCGCGTAATTATTATGTTGATAATGATCCGGAAAAAGGGCCGCTTGTTCGTTGGCGGGGTCATGCCAACCTGTTGTTTTCCAATTGGCTGAATTACTTTGTTTATCAGGAAACTCCTTACAATATCGACGACATTAAATGATAAAGCAGCGTAAAATAGAACTTCTGGCTCCGGCCAGGAATTTGGAGTGTGGTATCGAAGCGATCAATCATGGGGCAGATGCGGTATACATCGGTGCTCCGAAGTTTGGAGCCCGTGCTGCCGCCGTTAATTCGTTGGAGGATATTGCGGCTCTGGTGGAATATGCACATTTATACAATGCACGCATTTATGTCACTGTCAATACCATCCTGAAAGAAGAGGAGCTGAAAGAGACGGAGGAGATGATCCGGGAATTGTATCGAATAGGGGTGGATGCATTGATTGTGCAGGATATGGCCATTGCGAAACTGGAATTACCTCCTATACCGCTTCATGCAAGTACGCAAATGGATAACCGGACTGTAGATAAAGTGAAATTTCTCCGTGATGCGGGTTTTCGGCAAGTGGTATTGGCGCGTGAACTGTCGTTGCGGGAGATTGGCAAAATACATGAGGCATGTCCCGATACTCCGCTTGAAGTTTTTGTGCATGGAGCTTTGTGTGTCAGTTATAGCGGGCAATGTTATGTCAGTCAGGCCTGTTTCGGGCGCAGCGCCAATCGTGGAGAATGCGCACAGTTCTGTCGCCTGCCGTTCAGTCTGGTAGATGCGGAAGGGAAAATGATAGCGAAAGACAAACATTTACTCTCACTGAAGGACCTTAATCAGAGTGAGGAGTTGGAAGCGTTAGTGGATGCGGGGGCTTCCTCTTTGAAGATCGAGGGACGGTTGAAAGATGTTTCTTACGTCAAGAATGTTACGGCTGCCTACCGACAGAAGCTCGATGCTATTTTTGCGCGGCGTAAAGAGTATACCCGTGCTTCTTCCGGAAAATGTCGTTTTGATTTTAAACCGCAGTTGGATAAGAGTTTCAGTCGTGGCTTTACCCGTTATTTTCTGCACGGAAGGAGCAAAGATATTTTCTCTTTTGACACTCCGAAATCGTTGGGAGAAGAGATGGGGACGATGAAAGAGAGCCGGGGAAACTACTTGACGGTGGCTGGTGTGAAGTCGTTTAGTAACGGTGACGGTGTTTGCTATCTTGACGAACAAGGACGTTTGCAGGGATTCCGAATCAACCGTGTGGATGGAAATAAACTTTATCCGCAGGAAATGCCTCGTATCAAACCCCGCACGATGCTGTATCGGAATTTCGACCAGGAGTTTGAACGAATTCTTGCCCGTAAGTCATCCGAAAGAAAAATAGCAGTATGTATCTTGTTGGCGGAGAATAATTTCGGCTTTTCACTTACTATGACGGATGAAGATGACAACAGTGTGACATTAACTTTACCCCGAGACCGGGAACCGGCCCGCACTCCGCAAGCGGATAATCTCAAAAATCAACTTGCGAAGTTGGGAAACACTCCTTTTGAAGCGGAACGGATCGATATTGACTTCTCGGAGAATTGGTTTATTCCGGCTTCCGTACTTTCTGAATTACGGCGGCAGCTCGTTGAACAACTGATCATAGCCCGTAAAGTGAATTATCGTCGTGAATTGGCTGTATGGAAACCTACTACTCATGCTTTTCCGCAGCAAACACTTTCTTATTTAGGTAATGTAATGAATACCCGTGCCGCCTCTTTTTATCAGGATCATGGAGTGAAAGAGGTGGAACCGGCTTACGAAAAGCAACCGGTGGAAGCTGCCGTACTGATGTTTTGTAAGCACTGTCTGCGCTACAGTATGGGGTGGTGTCCTATTCACCAGCGCGAGCGTTCACCTTATAAGGAACCTTATTATTTGGTAGGGACGGATGGAAAGAAGTTCCGTTTGTCATTTGATTGTAAAAATTGCCAGATGAAAGTGAGTGCCGCACAATGAGAACGTTTTACCATAGAGCGATGCGATGCGTGATGGAGCCGGATATGAAACCGGATGTGAAACGGCTCTGGGGTGTTTTGTGCTATTCTGTGGTTTGTCTTCTGCTGTTTACTGCTTGTCACTATCCCCGGCCGGATCTTCAGAAAGAAGGGATGAGCGATCAGGTGAAGGATTCGTTAACCTATCTTGCCGAGCGGCATTATACTTATAATACAAATTTTGAAGTACAAGCGGATTCTGTTGTTTTAGAGCGGCTTCCGGTTAAAGATTCTTTTATCAGTCTTTACCGTGGGGATCGGGTAGTTGTGGCTGAGTTTGCTATTCATCCGGCAGATAGCGTAGACAGTGTTTGGGTGAAACTTGCCCATTCACAGGAGGCACAAGGTTGGATACGTGAAAAGGATCTGATTCATTCGTTTGTTCCTACGGATAGCATTTCGCAGTTTATTTATTTATTCAGCGATACGCATGCTTCGTATTTTGTCATTGTCTTTGCCCTGTTTATGGGTGCTTATCTGTTTCGGGCTTTCCGTCGTAAGCAGTTACAAATGGTCTATTTTAATGACATCGATAGTGTTTATCCGCTGTTCCTTTGTCTGTTGATGGCTTTTAGTGCCACTATCTATGAATCGATGCAGGTGTTTTTTCCGGATACCTGGCAGCATTTTTATTTTAATCCTACGCTTTCACCTTTCAAGGTACCGTTTGTCTTGTCGGTATTTTTGTTGAGTATCTGGGTGTTTCTTATTGTTTTTCTGGCAGTACTCGATGATCTGTTCCGGCAACTTACGCCGGCGGCGGCTGTTTTCTATCTGCTCGGATTGACTTCCTGCTGTATTTTCTGTTACTTCTTTTTCATCCTTACTACACAATTTTATATAGGCTATCCCTTTCTGCTTTGTTTTGTTGTTTTATTTTTAAAGAAACTTCGTAAAGGAAGCGGTTATAAGTATCGTTGCGGGTATTGTGGAGAAAAACTGCACGATAAAGGTATCTGTCCTCATTGCGGGGCGATCAATGAATGATTGGCTTGTTAATGATACCTTGTGTCTTAGTCGTGCAGTTGAAAGAAACTGTAAAGTTAAACTATAAACCTTTGTCTGGTAAGAATGTATACTTTTATATAGTAAGAGTATATACTCTTGTATGACAAAAGTATATACTCTTTTATGTTTTGATTATCAGCTTGTTATAGTTGCATTTTGCTTAAAATCGGCAGCGTACATCCACTCCTAATTGCATGGGCCGTCCTTTCTGCATAAATCCGTTGCCCATTGTTTCGAAATAGAATGCCTGATATTCTTTATCCAGCGCGTTGCGTATCCAGAAGGCAATAGCACCATTCCCTTTTTCTAAGCTGACACGCCCGTTCAGTGTACCGTAAAATGCCTGGCTGACATTATTCGCTTCTGTCCAATAGATGCGTCCGGCGGCATTGAAGTTAGCATTTACTTGGATGCGGTCGAACCAGTGACGGGGGGCGATCCGGAAAATATATTGTGCTCCTACATTGAGTGTATGTTTGGGGACGAAAGGAACATAGTTGCCGTTATAATTTTCTTTATCCTGTAAGTTTCCGTCTTTATCTTTTTGTTTCACAACATAATCGGTAAATGTGGCATAGGTGTATCCATAGGATGCATTCATACTGAATGCATCGGTGATGCTGGCGCGTAAGGCAGCCTCCGCTCCATAGCTGCGGCTCTTTCCGGCATTGACGGTGATACGTCCTAAGCCACTCTCGGCAAACTGGGAAATCTGTTGGTCTTTGGTATCCATGTAATATGCAGCAAGGTCGGCCCATAAACGGCCTTCCCACAAAGTGAGATGTGAACCGATCTCGTAGTTCCATGAATATTCGGGTTTGTAAGTGGTAGAGGCTTTTATGTCAATGTCTTCTTCCGGCATCATCATTTCAATCATATTCGCTATGGATGCAAAATCTTTATTTGCTATCATGGCAGCCTTCATCGAATTTTTCAATTCCGACTGTATCAGATCAGAAAACATCTGGACATTATATCCTCCCGAACGATAACCGCGTGAAACGGTGGCATATACATTGTTCCCCTTTTTCCATTCGTACTGAATAGCAAATTTGGGGAGTAATTGCAGATAATCATTTGATAATTTGCCGTTGATGCCGGCCGGAGCTATCATGTTTTTACTTTCAAGATCGATAGTCGGTCTTGGGGGGGGCATCTGCATGTAAAATTTAAAATTGAAGTCCATCGGAGTGGAGGCCGAATTGTAGTTCATCGACATTTTTTCATAATCGAGACGTAGCCCTGCCGTTATGGATAATCCGTCTATCAGGAAATTATTGTAAGTTGATTGATGATAGATGGCAGCACTGAATGTCGGGGTGTCGAAATTGCCGCTCACATTCAATGTCGGGTTGTTGATAGTCAGCTTCATGGTTGGCGCGGCAGGAGAATTTGGGAAATTGTTGTTGGCATTATTTTCAATGACTTCTGTTACTCCATCTTTTTTGAATTCAACCGGACCATCCGTGTTCAGCCATTGGTAGAATCCGAATATGCCGTTGGCCCACTGCCAATTTCCTCCGGGCTTCGACTTCATTACGATCTCTTCAGATAAGGTATTCAGTCTCTGCTGTTGATTAAGAGTAAATATATCTTTCTCCGTGAAATCCTGATCGAGTAGCATACGATCTTTTAAATGTTGATAACCGGTTACGGCACTCAGCGTGAAATGTTGTGTTTGATATTCGATATTAGCGCTGGCATTCAGCAGACTGCGATAATAACTGCTTTCATCATTATAGGAGATCAGACCTATTTTATCTTGCCGTGGATCGTTCTTTTTTTCTTCTTCATTGACTTTTCCGGTATAGAAATAGGGATATCCACCTTGATCACTGTACTCATAGTTCACGTTAAAATCGAGTTTTAGATTCTCTGTTGGCAGATAGATGGCACGGATACGCCCGCCGCCGGCATTGATACGGTCGGTCTTTTGATTGTTTTTGGCTGCATTCTTGAAAAATCCGTCTGCATGTTCATAGAAACCTCCGGCAGAAAAAGCGAATTGTTCCGACATCCGATGATAATGGGTAACCGATGCATTGTAATTTCCGTACGTTCCTGCGCTTAAACGTAAATCGGTGCCCTGATAGCTGAAAGGTGATTTTGTATGTACTTTGATGAGGCCTCCCATTGTATTACGTCCATATAAGGTACCTTGCGGTCCGCGAAGCACGTCGATACGTTCGATATCGGAATAATTGAAGTCAAAAGCGGACTTGTCTATATAGGGAACATTATCGACATATAATCCTACCGATGGTGTATTGATGCGCGAACCGATACCACGGATGTAAATAGCCGATGTCAGTTTGGAACCGTAATCAGGAATGAATATATTGGGGACTAATGTACTCAGTCCTTTTAAGTTAGTCACTTGGTTTGCCTGCATGTCCTGTTGTGACAAGAGAGTGCTGGCTGTCGGGAGTTCGCGTAATTTACGATTTTCTTTCGGTGAAGCAATAATGAGAATTTCTTCTACGTCTACTACCTTGATCGTGTCTTTAGGAATCTCTTCGGCCCAAATATTACCCGTTGTTAAAAAGGTTAAGGCCATGAGAATGCAGTTTCTTTTCATCATATTATTATTTTGCTTGCAAAGGAACGGCAAACTTCTCGGTTACACAATCCTCATTTATTAGGATTATGGTAAAATGTAGCCGGATTCTAAACATATTCTGTGTTTATTCCTTATTAAATATAGAGATATAACTTCTGTTTGTTTATTTATAACCAGAGTTAGGGCGAATTTATTCTTGTGTCCGGTTTATAAGATAATGCAAAATAAAGTTTGTCTATGAAGAAAGATATTCTTATTTTTGTCTTTCAAATAGACATGAAATAAAAGTAGCGGCTTTATTTGAATTAAGAAAACAAGATACAGAGTGTTTACATTGTCATTCTTTCTATAGTAAAACGACCAATTTTAACTGACCGAAAGAATATGCTTTGTGAATGCGCCCTGAAACAGGGTGTGTTCCATCGATATATTCAGTCGGTCATAGGTTCTTGGTCGTACCTAACTATAGTCTGGATATTGTCGGGAACACACTTTTTTTATTAATCACCCTTTAAATAATATAGCCTATGGTATAAATCAGATTAAGTGACATATCGCAGTTAGAAATAACTCATTTGCATTTCTCTTATAGAAAAAACGACCAAAATATTTTTATATGACCGGAGGAATGCAATGGGGCAGATCTTGTTTTTGCTTTCTTCCCGGATTGTTGTGAAAGTTGGAATTGGATGTGTACCTGTTGCGTCTCTGATACAGAAATGCACAGTTAAGATAACATTCAGTATTCAACTTATTTACAACAATGAAAGATGAAAATCAGATTATTTTTTCTTCTTATATTATTGCTGTGTCCGTTTCATTTCCGGGCACAAAATGCTTCTGCAGATTCTCTTGAAATCATGAAACGGAGTCATGGTTTCCGTACTACCCAATTAATACTTCCTGCATCTCTTATCGCTGTCGGCGCAGTGGGCGTTTCCACTCCCTGGTTTAGGTCTTTAAATAGAGAAGTACGTGATGGATTGGCGGAATGGCGTGACGGACGTTATTTTCATGCAGATGATTATATACAATACGTACCGGTAATTGCTAATTTCGGCTTGAGTTTATTAGGAGCAAAAGCCCGGCACAGTTATGTGGACCGTGTTCTGATTACCGCTACTTCTTATGCTGCTATGGGAATTATGGTCAACGGGGTGAAGTGGATAGTGGATGAACAACGTCCGGATGGAACAGCTTTTAACTCTTTTCCGTCAGGACATACGGCTACGGTTTTTATGGGAGCCGAGTTAGTGAGAATGGAATATAAAGATACTTCTCGGCTTTATGGTATAGGTGCATATACTATAGCTTGTGGAGTTGCTTTTTTACGGCTCTATAACGAACGGCATTGGTGCAATGATATTTTGGCCGGTGCAGGTATAGGTATACTCAGCGCACGAATTGGGTATTGGCTTTTACCTTACGAAAGAAAATTATTGGGATTGGATAAGAAGAGTACTGTAAATCTGGTAGCTTCTCCTTTTTATGATCACTTTTCAAAAACATATGGTGGAAGGGTTTTTGTCTGTTTTTAAATTCGGTCGGCCTCTATGTATCCGTTCATTACGGCATAAATGGTAAGCCCGGAAACTGATTTTATGCCTAATTTTTCCGTAATGTTTTTCCGGTGGGTGATAACGGTAGTCAGGCTGATATTTAACTTATCGGCTATTTCCTTGTTGATGAGTCCTTTGGTGATCAAGACAAGTACTTCAATTTCTCGTGCGGATAATTCGTGTTCGACGGTTGGCACCGGAGGTGCGACTTCCACCGGATATCCGTCGTGATGGGCATGTTGGTGGAGTTTCAGAATATCTTTGACCAATGATTCTTCCGGTTGGTAAATGTTCAGTGTCCGTACGGCAGATAACTGGAACGGTTGGCTTTCTCCTGCCAGAACGATTGTCTTTTTCTTTCTGGGCAGGAAGAAAGTATTATGCTCTACATATATCTGAGCAGCTATAAAATAGTGGGCGTACATATCGGGTGTGTCATCCACTAATTCGCCGAAGTTGTGAAATGTACGAATGACTGCCATCGGGATGATCTTCTCTAATATGCTTTTCAAACCGAGAGCAGTAAGGGTGTTCGGTTCGATAATGGCAATTTCTGGTTTTTGGTTCATGATCTGCTATCGATTTAAATAGTTTGCTACTGCTTCGGCACATCGTTCTCCATCCACCCCTGCCGAAACGATACCACCGGCATAGCCGGCTCCTTCACCGCAAGGAAACAGCCCGCGTATGGTAATATGTTGAAGGGTCTCCTTGTCGCGGACAATACGAACGGGAGAAGAAGTCCGGGTTTCTACCCCGATCATAACCGCCTCATTGGTCAAAAAGCCGTGGCTCATTCGCCCGAATTGTAAAAATGCCTGTGACAGACGTTTGCTGATAAATTCCGGCATCCAGAAGTGTAGGGGAGAAGACACCAATCCCGGACTATAAGAAGACTCCGGCAAGTCATAACTGAGTTTTTTTCGTGTAAAGTCCGCCATACGTTGCGCCGGTGCTGTCTGTTTCATGCCGCCTTGCAACCAGCACTGCCGTTCCAGTTCTTCTTGGAAATGCATAACTTGCAAAAGCCGGGAATTGGAAGAGGAAAAGCGGGAGTCATTGGAGGATGTTGCCTGTTGTCCGTTGTTCATTCCCCATTGTCCGCAAAGTAAGTCCTCCGGTTGTATTTCTACTACCATCCCCGAGTTGCTCCATCGTGATCCGCGATTGGAGGGAGACATTCCGTTGACTACCACTTGTTCCGGTCCACTGGCAGCAGGAACGATGAATCCTCCGGGGCACATGCAGAAACTGTATACGCCACGGCCCTCTACTTGAGTGACAAAACTATATTCGGCAGCCGGCAGGTATTTTCCCCGACCGTTTTTGGAATGGTATTGTATCTGGTCTATCCATTCGGCCGGATGTTCCAGACGAACGCCAACGGCAATTCCTTTTGCTTCGATCGTTACGTTGTTTGCTGCTAACCAGCGATATACATCCCGTGCCGAATGTCCTGTTGCCAGTATCACGGGGCCAAGGAATGTCCGTCCCGTATTGGTTTCGATTCCTTTGACTTCTTCATTTTCGATAATCAGGGCATCCATCCGGGTACGAAAATGAACTTCTCCACCACAATCGATAATGGTATTCCGCATGTTCTCGATTACCCGTGGCAATTTATCCGTACCGATATGCGGGTGGGCATCGGCAAGAATGGCTTCAGATGCTCCATGCTGGCAGAATACATTTAAGATTTTGTCTACATTGCCGCGTTTTTTACTTCGGGTATAGAGCTTACCGTCTGAATAAGCGCCTGCACCGCCTTCGCCGAAGCTGTAATTCGATTCCGGGTCGACGGTATGTTCCCTGCTGATCTGTGCAAGGTCTTTTTTGCGTTCACGTACATTTTTACCGCGTTCTACGATGACAGGGCGAAACCCTAATTCTATCAATTTCAAGGCGGCAAATAATCCTCCGGGACCCGCACCTACTACAATCACTTGCGGTTTACCTTCCACATTATTATATATGGTCTCTTCATACCCGTTGTCTGTCGGTATTTCATTGATGTACACCCGTACTTTCAGATTAATGAAGACAGTACGCTGCCGCGCATCGATACTTCGTTTCAGAATACGCGTTGCGGTAATGCTCTGTAAGGTAAGACCTTTTTCCTTTGATAAGTATTCTTTCAATCGTTGCTCGCTGGCGGCAATTTCCGGCAATACTCTCAGTTGATACTCTTCTGTCATAATATGATTATCCGAATAGTGCGCGGAACGCTTCTTCCACCTTTCGTACCGGCACTAACTCTATTTTTAATTTCTTTGTTTCGATTCCCTGCAAATTATATTTGGGCAATAGGAAACGTTTGAAGCCCAACTTTTCGGCTTCCCCGATGCGTTGTTCGATTCTGTTCACCGGGCGTATTTCTCCGGATAAGCCGATTTCTCCTGCCATGCAAACTTCCGGTTCGATAGCGGCATCCATATTAGATGAGAGGATGGAGCTGATTACGGCGAGGTCGATGGCCGGATCATTGACTTTCAACCCTCCGGCTATATTGAGAAATACATCTTTCTGTGCTAATTTGAACCCTACCCGCTTTTCGAGTACTGCCAGCAACATGTTCATCCGTCGGATATCGAAACCTGTGGCCGAGCGTTGCGGATTGCCGTATACGGCAGAACTTACCAGTGCCTGGGTTTCGATGAGAAACGGACGTACCCCTTCGATGGCAGATGCAATGGCTACGCCACTCATGCCTTCGTGATCTTGTGAAAGCAATAGTTCCGACGGGTTACTGACCTGTCGGAGTCCGTCTTGGCGCATTTCGTAAATACCCAATTCGGCAGTACTTCCAAAACGGTTCTTGATGCTTCGCAGGATGCGGTACATGTAATGCTGGTCACCTTCAAACTGGAGCACGGTGTCTACGATGTGTTCCAGTACTTTAGGACCGGCGATACTGCCTTCTTTGTTTATATGTCCGATCAGTAATACCGGGGTATGTGTCTCTTTGGCGAAGCGGAGGATGGAGGCCGAGCACTCACGCACTTGGGCGATGCTACCGGGAGACGATTCGATGTTTTCCGTAGAAATGGTTTGTATGGAATCGATAATGACTAAATCGGGACGGGTATTTTTGATATGAACATAAATCTGTTCCAGAGAAGTTTCGCAAACGATAAGGCAATCGCTGGATGCACTTGTCAGGCGGTCGGCGCGTAACTTTAATTGCCGGGCACTTTCTTCACCGGAAATATACAGAACTCGTCTTTCGGGCATACGTAGTACGGTTTGGAGTACAAGGGTCGATTTTCCGATGCCCGGTTCGCCGCCTATCAGGACCAAAGAGCCCGGCACAAGCCCACCGCCTAACACCCGGTTCAACTCTTCGTCGTGCATGTCGATGCGCGGTTCATCGTCCGCTTCTATTTCACTTAAAGTGACCGGTTTGGCTTTAGCCGTTTCAATGCCTGATACCGGTCTCCGGTTGGCAGGTTCTTTACGTATTATTTCTTCTACATACGTATTCCATTCACCACACGACGGACACTTTCCTACCCATTTTGGGGATTCTTGTCCGCAGTTACTGCACACATATACGGTCTTCTCTTTTGCCATTCTCTTTGTCCTTCTTTTATAAGATGGGCAAAAATAAGGATATTACAGCACAGATTATACAGATCGGCACAGATTATTTTCTTAAAAAGCATAATCTGTGCCGATCTGTACAATCTTATCGGATTATAAAGTGATTTCTCCGGCTATCGGACGCCTCATCCTTTCGCGGATTTCTTCAGGGGTGTAGCCATGTCCCAACAGGAACATTAATTTGGTGACTGCTGATTCCGTCGTACTGTCATATCCGCTGACAATGCCGGATTGTAATAAGTGATAGCCGGTTTCGTACCGTTCCATTTCCACTGTTCCGGCGCTACATTGGGTGACATTGACGATCACGATGCCCCGTGCGCTTGCTTCGCGCAGCAGGCGAAGAAACCATTGTTTACGGGGGGCATTGCCCGAACCGTAGGTTTCCAGCACCACCGCACGCAATCCGTCTATGGAGAGTGTAGCTGCCACTACATTTTCGTGTATACCGGGAAAGAGTTTCAATACGGCTATATTGGTATCCAACAGGTAGTGAGGTTTTAATTCCTGTTTTTCACGGGTGTGATGAATCAGCGAATGGTTATATTTGATGTGTATGCCTGCTTCCGCCAACACAGGATAGTTGAAAGAGCGAAAAGCGTTGAAGTTTTCTGCATTCATTTTGGTGGTCCGATTGCCACGCATCAGATGGTTTTCGAAAAAGATGCATACTTCGGGTACGAGCGGTTTTCCGTCGGCATCCTGGGCGGATGCTATCTCAATGCTTGTCATCAGGTTTTCTTTGCCGTCTGTGCGCAGCACACCGATGGGGAGTTGCGAGCCGGTGAGGATGACCGGTTTGTCCAGTCCTTCAAGCATAAAGCTCAGTGCCGAGGCGGTATATGCCATTGTGTCCGTACCGTGAAGGATAACAAAGCCGTTGAACCTGTCGTAATTATCACAAATGATCTTTACCAGTTTGCGCCATGCCTCCGGTTCCATGTCTGATGAGTCCATGGGAGGATCAAACTGATAAGAGTCGATCGTGTAGTTAGATTTCCGTAATTCGGGGACATGTTTTTGCAACTGCTCGAAGTTGAAGTTTTCAAGCGCTCCGGTTTCTGTATTTTCTATCATTCCAATCGTACCACCGGTGTAAATTAGCAATACGGAAGTATTTGAAGGAGTCATAAGCGTTTCTTGTGCGATTATCTACTGCAAAGATAATTATATATCTTATATATTCTAACAAAATGTCAGAAAACTGATGGCTGATTCTCGACGGGTTCGGATAACTGAAAATCTTTTTATTAGAAAATAATCGTAAAAAGTGATAGATTGAACGTTTTTATTGTTACTTTTGCGACATCTTATCAAACAGTAACGAGAAACAATGACTATGATGAAGTACTATCCGCATACAGTCACATCCATGTGCACCATGACCCTTAGGGGTTGAGGGATAGTATTTGTGTTTCTACGTGAATCACGCTTGCAGGAAGTAAGCAAATTCAATTTTAATTATTTTAGTTGTAAATAAACCATTGCTTTCCGTGAAAGGGAGCATTGCTAAATATAAAGTATCTGCATGAAAGTAATGAAATTCGGCGGAACATCCGTAGGTTCCGTGAACAGCATTTTAAGCGTAAAGAGAATAGTAGAGTCGGCCGGTGAACCGGTTATTGTAGTCGTTTCCGCATTAGGCGGCATTACCGATAAGTTGATTAACACCTCGAAGATGGCTGCCATAGGCGATGCGGCTTATGAGGGAGAATTCCGTGAGATTGTTTATCGTCATGTAGAGATGATCAAAGAGGTGATCCCGGCGGGTGAAAGACAAGCTTCTTTGCAGCGTCGGGTAGGGGAACTGCTTAATGAGTTGAAAGACATCTTCCAGGGAATTTATCTGATTAAAGACCTTTCCCCGAAAACATCGGATACCATTGTGAGCTATGGTGAACGGCTGTCTTCCATTATTGTGGCTGAGTTGATTGAAGGAGCCCAATGGTTTGATTCGCGTACTTTTATAAAGACGGAACGGAAACATTCCAAACATACTCTCGACACGGAACTGACCCACCGGTTGGTGAAAGAGGCATTCCGGGAGATTCCGAAAGTATCGTTGGTGCCGGGATTCATTTCATCGGATAAGCTGACAGGAGACGTTACGAATCTTGGTCGTGGCGGCTCGGATTATACGGCGGCTGTGATTGCTGCAGCCCTCGATGCTGCCAGCCTGGAGATATGGACTGATGTGGATGGCTTTATGACTGCTGATCCACGGGTTATTTCTACTGCTTATACCATCAACGAACTGAGTTATGTGGAGGCAACCGAACTCTGTAATTTCGGCGCCAAAGTAGTTTATCCGCCTACCATCTATCCGGTTTGCCACAAGAATATACCTATATTAATAAAGAATACTTTCAATCCGGAAGGTACGGGAACGGTGATCAAGCAAGAAGTGTCCGATCCGCGTACGAAAGCCATTAAAGGTATCTCTTCCATCAATGACACCAGTCTGATTACCGTTCAGGGGCTTGGAATGGTGGGGGTGATCGGTGTGAACTACCGCATCTTCAAAGCTTTGGCAAAGAATGGTATCAGTGTATTTCTTGTGTCGCAGGCCTCTTCGGAAAACAGTACTTCTATCGGTGTGCGTAATGCCGACGCCGACTTGGCTTGCGAGGTGCTGAACGAGGAGTTTGTGAAAGAGATAGAGATGGGTGAGATTTCTCCTATTCAAGCGGAGAAGAACTTGGCTACCGTAGCCATTGTCGGTGAGAATATGAAGCATACCCCGGGAATAGCCGGTAAACTGTTCGGTACGTTAGGGCGTAACGGTATAAATGTAATAGCTTGTGCACAGGGAGCATCGGAAACGAATATTTCGTTTGTTGTCGATTCCAAATCACTGCGCAAGTCGTTGAACGTTATTCACGATTCCTTCTTCCTGTCGGAGTATCAAGTATTGAATCTTTTTATTTGCGGTATCGGTACGGTAGGAGGTAGCCTGATCGAACAGATTCGTTGTCAGCAAGAGAAACTGAAAGTGGAAAACGGATTGAAACTTCATGTGGTGGGTATTGCCGATGCTACGAAAGCCATGTTCAGCCGTGACGGTTTCGACTTGGCAAACTACCGTCAGGAACTGGAAGAAAAAGGAACAGAGAGTACTCTCGAATCATTGCGTGACGAGATTATCGGCATGAATATCTTTAATTCCGTTTTTGTGGATTGTACGGCGAGCGAGGGGGTGGCTTCTCTTTATAAAGATCTGTTGCTGCACAATGTGTCCGTGGTGGCTGCCAATAAGATAGCCGCCTCTTCCAAGTATGAAAATTATCGTGAACTGAAGCAGATAGCCCGTCAACGGGGTGTAAAATACTTGTTTGAAACGAATGTGGGAGCGGGACTTCCTATTATCAATACCATAAATGATTTGATTCATAGTGGTGATAAGATTCTGAAAATAGAGGCTGTCTTAAGCGGTACATTGAATTATATCTTCAACAAAATCAGTGCCGATATTCCGTTTAGCCGCACGATAAAGATGGCGCAGGAGGAACGGTATTCCGAGCCTGATCCGCGTATCGACCTGAGCGGGAAAGATGTAATCCGTAAACTTGTTATTCTGGCACGTGAAGCGGGATATACTTTGGAGCAGGAAGATGTGGAAAAGAATCTTTTTGTGCCGAATGACTTCTTTGAGGGCTCGCTGGATGATTTTTGGAAACGCGTACCGAGTCTGGATGCGGACTTCGAAGCCCGTCGGCAGATATTGGAAAAGGAGAATAAGCATTGGCGTTTTGTTGCCAAACTGGAAAACGGGAAAGCCTCTGTCGGCCTGCAGGAGGTAGGGGCCAATCATCCGTTCTACGGTTTGGAGGGAAGTAATAATATTATCCTTTTGACAACAGAACGTTACAAAGAATATCCGATGATGATTCAGGGATACGGTGCCGGAGCGGGTGTAACTGCTGCCGGGGTCTTTGCGGACATAATGAGTATAGCAAACGTTTGATTTAGTTGAAAGTTGAGAGTTGAAAGTTGAAAGTTGCTGCGCAGTGGTGGCTATACTTGCTCTTTCTGGTTTTAGCTTATAACTCTCAACTTTCAACTCTCAACTAAATAAAGCTTTCAACTGAATAGAACTTTCAACTCTCAACTTTCAACTATTATGAAGCATATTATTATATTAGGTGATGGAATGGCCGATTGGCCGGTAAAATCATTGGGGGACAAGACGCTCCTGCAATATGCGAAAACGCCTTATATGGATAAATTGGCCCGCATGGGGCGTAATGGCAGGCTGAAGACAGTTGCTGTTGGTTTTCATCCCGGTAGTGAGGTGGCAAACATGTCAGTACTCGGATACGATCTTCCGAAAGTGTACGAAGGGCGTGGCCCGCTCGAAGCGGCAAGCATCGGGGTAGACTTGCAACCGGGAGAGATGGCGATGCGTTGCAATATTATTTGTATGGAGGGAGATCATATAAAGAATCATTCTGCCGGGCATATTTCAACTGAAGAGGCTGATGTCCTGATTCAATATTTGCAGGAGCATTTGGGCTCTGACCGGGTACGTTTCCACACCGGTGTTCAATACCGGCATCTGCTGGTTATCAAAGGAGGAAACAAGCAATTGGATTGCACTCCTCCCCATGATGTCCCATTGAAACCTTTCCGGCCGTTGATGGTAAAACCGTTGGTTCCGGAGGCGGAAGAGACGGCTGCTCTTATCAATGACCTGATTTTAAGATCACAGGATTTACTGAAGAATCATCCGTTGAACTTGAAGCGTATAGCCGAAGGTAAGGACCCCGCCAATAGCATCTGGCCTTGGAGTCCGGGATATCGTCCGCAGATGGAAACCTTTTCTGATACTTTCCCGCAAGTAAAAAAGGGGGCTGTTATCTCTGCCGTCGATCTGATAAACGGTATCGGTTACTATGCCGGGTTGCGCCGGATTGCAGTAGAGGGGGCGACAGGGCTATATGATACCAATTATGAAAATAAAGTGGCTGCCGCATTGGAAGCATTGAAAACCGATGATTTTGTTTATCTGCATATCGAAGCGAGCGATGAGGCCGGACACGAAGGAGATATCCTTTTGAAACTTCTTACGATAGAGAATCTGGATAAACGTGCCGTAGGGCCGATTTATGAGGCGGTAAAGGACTGGGACGAACCGGTAGCCATTGCCGTGCTTCCCGACCATCCTACTCCTTGTGAACTTCGTACACATACCAATGAACCGATTCCGTTTCTTATCTGGTATCCGGGCATCGAACCGGACGAGGTGCAGACGTATGATGAGGTAGCCGCTTGCAATGGCGTCTACGGGCTGATGAAAGAAGATGAATTCATAAAGACATTTATGAATGAGTAACGTGCCGATGCGATACTTTGCCGAATGTACGGGTGTATCCGTTGGTAAATAAGAGGATTAATCAATTAATTAAAAAAGAGTGCCCTGCTGATTCATGTATTGGCATTTGAGCACATTGTTTAAATTATGAAATATTACAGCACTAACCGTCAGGCACCTGTCGCTACACTTGAAGAAGCCGTAGTGAAGGGCCTTGCTGCCGATAAGGGGCTTTTCATGCCCGAAACGATCAAACCGTTGCCACAGGAATTTTATGATACGATCGAAACGCTTTCTTTCCAGGAGATTGCTTATCGTGTGGCTGATGCTTTCTTTGGCGAAGATGTCCCGGCAGAAACCTTGAAACAGATTGTTTACGATACGTTGAATTTTGATGTGCCATTGGTGCATGTGAAAGATTGCATTTACTCTCTTGAACTGTTTCATGGCCCTACACTCGCGTTTAAGGATGTAGGCGGCCGTTTTATGGCACGTCTGTTGGGTTACTTTATCCGTAAGGAGGGCAAGCGGCAGGTAAATGTGCTTGTGGCCACTTCCGGCGATACCGGTAGTGCCGTAGCGAATGGTTTTCTCGGTGTAGAGGGAATTCATGTGTATGTACTTTACCCCAAAGGCAAGGTGAGCGAAATACAGGAAAAGCAATTTACTACGTTGGGACAGAATATCACCGCTCTTGAAGTAGAGGGTACTTTTGATGATTGCCAGGCGCTTGTGAAATCTGCTTTTATGGACAAAGATTTGAATGAACACCTGCAACTTACCAGTGCCAATTCCATTAATGTAGCCCGTTTCCTGCCACAGGCATTTTATTACTTCTATGCTTATGCCCAGTTGAAGAAGGCCGGAAAAGCGGACAATGCCGTTATTTGTGTTCCCAGTGGAAACTTCGGTAATATCACTGCCGGGCTGTTCGGCAAGAAGATGGGATTGCCCGTAAAGCGTTTTATCGCTGCCAATAATAAGAACGATATCTTTTATCAGTATTTGCAGACCGGACAGTATAGCCCGCGCCCGTCCGTTGCTACGATTGCCAATGCCATGGATGTGGGCGATCCGAGTAACTTTGCCCGTGTACTCGATCTTTATGGAGCTTCGCATGCTGCTATCTCGGCCGGGATAACAGGAGCTGCTTATACCGACGAACAGATACGCGAAACGGTGAAGAAGACATACGAAGATACGCATTACCTGCTCGATCCGCATGGCGCTTGCGGTTATCGGGCACTTGAAGAGGGATTGCAGCCCGGAGAAACCGGTGTATTTCTCGAAACAGCTCATCCGGCCAAGTTCCTCGATACGGTAGAAGGTATTATTGGCGATAAAGTAGAGATTCCTGCAAAATTGCAGGCATTTATGAAAGGCGAAAAAAAGAGTCTGCCGATGACAAAAGAGTTTGCGGATTTTAAGAAATACCTGCTTTCTCTTTGATATCCGGTACCGGAATTATTTCTTAAAGATGTAGCATTTTTCCTCAGAAAGTGCTACATCTTTTTTTATTTTGTAAAACTGCTGTTATACCGTTTGTTTTTACCCCTTTCATCCTCTTCACCTTTTTGGAAGAATCTCTTTATTCATGGGCGATACAGGGTGAAGTTCCATTGGGAAAAAACAATCGGAAGGTTGATAATCGTAAGCAGGATGCCTATGTTCCTGCAAGACCGTTCATACCGTTCATATGCACCGTGCTTGGCACACCCAAGCACCGTTCTTAGGAGGATTTAGGACGGTTCATAAAAAACGGATATGTCCCTGTTGAAGCTCTTTCTTATTTTGGAATTCAGAAATTAATAAATACGAGGTATTTGCCTGTGGCATGAATGCAGAATTCCTCTCCTGTTGCCTCGTTTAACGTTCCTTGCCACCAATTGTTGAAATCGCTTAGCGGATAGGCCAATCCTTCCCCTTGTAATCCGGTAGCGCCGAAGTTGAAAATGGAAACTTGTTGTCCGGGGTGGGCGTCGAATCTTTGTGTATCACAAGATGGGATGAATACGCCGTAATCCGTTATCATTCGTACTTGCAGTCCTTCCTGCATGTAATCCATCAGCAGGCTGATATTCCCCAATGTATGATCTTCCCGTTTGCCTGTGCCGCCGATGATGGTTATTTGCCGTTTTCCCTGCGCTTTCAGAAAGCGGACGGCTTTGGTCTGGTCGTTCGTTTCCTGGTCTTTTATCTGATGAAAGATTGTCGCAAGCTTTTCCCGGTTTTCGGATGAGAGCGAATCACCGTCTCCGATGATTGCATCCGGGAGAAAGCCGTGACGGATGTATTCATCGGCTGCACCGTCACAGCATACTACGTAGGGAGCTTGCCGCAATACGTTCAGAGGATAGGGATGCGAGGGATAGTCGCCATTACCAAGAATTACTGCTTCTGTTGTCATATTCATTGATTGGTTGCGGAAATACCGGATGCACATTTAACATGGCTCTGTCGGCGATGATTGTCCGTGCATCATTTTTTTCCATTTCAAGTAGCCAAAGATAGCTATAATCGAATAAAGTCCGTAAAGTCCGGAAGTGAAATACAATTCCTTATAGATATAGAGTCCGCAGCAAACGATATCTACCAGTATCCATGCCCACCACTGTTCTACATATTTACGGGCGAGCATCCACATGCCGACAATGCTCAATGCTGTGGTGAAAGAGTCGAGCCAGGGAACAGTGCTGTCGGTAAAGTTTATCAGTATCCAGACAATGCCCAAAAGGGCGATTATGAATACGGCTGTTAATGGCGGAAGATATTTCAATGGGATACGGGTGATCGGCAATTCTGCTTTTTCCTGTTTCTTGCTACCGTATTTCCAGATTATCCACCCGTAGACGGCTGCCAGCAGGTAGTAGATGTTGATGCCGAAATCGGCATATAATCCGGCTTTATAATATACAAAGATATAGATGGCAGGCATAATGATGCCCGCTATCCATAAATAAATGCTTGCCCGGTATTCCAACCACAGATAGAGCAGTCCGATAATGGTACCGATGATTTCAAGATAATTCATTGCCATACCGGGAGGTTTTAGAATCTGACGGTTATGTGCGCCAATACATTGGTTCCCGCCATTGGATAGAAACGAGGGTCGTAAGAGATGACCGCTTTCTGATTCTTGTCGCCTCCTTCGTAGACGGCGGCATTTTGCGAATAACCGTTCGTCTCATATCGGGTGTTGAAGAGGTTATAGATTGTGGCACCTACGGTGATCTGTTTCACGGATGGCAGTTTAAAGCTATACGCCAGACTGAGATGGTTTACAAAATAGGGATCGAGAGAATTCTCGTCTATACCGAAGTTATCGAGATACTGGCGGCTGACATACTGTGATTGCAAAGATGCATCAAAGCCTTTGTAGTTGAAACTGATCAGGCTGTTCCCCATGAACGACGGGGAAAAGGAGATCGGAGTGTCGCCGGCATAGATGGCCGTTTGTGTATAGAGTTCTTTCCAGTTCTGGTTATAGTCGCTCATATAGCCGGTATAATTCTTGATCCGGTTCTTGCTCCATGTTCCGTTGAGATCCCAGCGTAACCAGTCTGTGATGCGGGCGCCCAAAGAGAGTTCTATACCCATACGGTAACTGTCTTTTACGTTTTCCGCCATTGCCTCACCGATGTCGTTTACTTTTCCGTTCAGCACCAGTTGGTCGGTATAATCCATATAATAGAGATTTACACCGGCAGTAAAACGGCTGTTGCGGAAAGTATATCCCAGCTCGTAATCCAGCATTTTCTCCGGACGGGGAAGCTCGTCGAAGAGCCCGTCGGTATAGTTGTTGCGGGTGGGTTCTTTCTGCGCGACCGCAAAGGAAGCATAGGCGCTGTGGTTCGGGTTGAATTGCCAGAACAAACCGGCTTTTGGGTTGAAGAAACTGAAGTCTTCGTTTACGTTCAGGCGTTGCAGGTGTCCCGGATCGGCCGTCCAATCCCATTTGTCATTGTCTCCTTCTATCTTGTAACTGATGTATCGGTATTGCAGGTCGGCATAGGCATGCAGCCCTTTTGTAATTTGGTAATTGGCTTTTGCATAGATGTTTCCGTCTGTTTTGCTGCCATTGTTACGATAGTATTCGTGGTCCGGATTCAATGGTTCCGTGTAGTTCTTCACCCATATTACCTTACCGTAGTGGTCATTACTGTAATGATTTAATCCTCCTCCTAAAGAAGCGCTTAATTTTTCATCTTTATAATCGACCGAGAATACTCCGCCGCCGAAACCACTGTCCACCAGTTTCTGACGTACCAGATTGGTTTTGGTTTGGGCTTCTGTATTTTCCGGAAGATAGAAAGGCTTTAATCCGTACTCTTCCAGTGTACGTCCGTTTTTGTATTCTTGATAATATCCGAATCCGTCGGTGTAGTGCAAAGCGATGTTCAGATGCCATTCCGGTGAAAACAAGTGGTTGAATATCAATTGATAATTCGTCTGCTCGTAATTGTCAGTCTGGTCGTCATAGAAGCCGATAATGTTTCCTTTGTTCAGGTTATCGTCTTTGATGGCTCCATTCGGATTATACGTCCGGTCTGTTTCCAGTTGTTCCCGGCTGATACCGTCCCAGGCATGATAGGTTTTCTCTTTGCCACCGAAAGCGATCAATTTCAGTGTGGTGTTTTCACCGTAATATCCTCCTTGCAGAAAGTAGGATTTTAAGTCGGATGTGGCGCGGTCGCGGTATCCGTCGCTTTGGATATTCGATATGCGGGCATCGAAAGCCCAATGATTGCCCAACAATCCCGAACCGGCACGCACGGTCTCTTTATGTGTATTGAATGAACCGTAAGAACCGGAAACTTCGGCATAGGCTTTGGAGGGGATACCGGCTGTACGCAGATTGATGCTGGCGCCGAAAGCTCCTGCACCGTTGGTTGAAGTTCCTGCTCCACGTTGTATTTGCATGTCTTCGAGTGAGGAAGCCAAGTCCGGTGTGTTTACCCAAAAAATGGAATGACTCTCGGCATCATTCATCGGGATCCCGTTGGCGGTAATGTTGATGCGTGTGGCATCTGTTCCACGTACACGGATGCTGGTGTAGCCTACTCCGCTACCGGCATCTGATGTGGTGAGTACCGAGGGGGTAGCCGTCAGTAGAAACGGAAGGTCGAGCCCGAAGTTCTGTTTCTGAATCTCTTTTTGGGAAATGTTGCTGTATGCCACCGGAGTCTTAGAAGTGGCACGGGTGGATACTACCTGCACCTCTTGCAGGTTGACTACTCTCAAACTGTCTTTGGCACTGGTCTGTGCAAAGGCATTTGCGCTGGCTGCCAACAGGAAGACGGCAGCCGATAAATTCTTTTTCATTTTGCAGTTTATTCGTTCTCTACGCCGGCATTACCCGGTTCAGGTATTATGGGTATGTTCTCAGCCCGTCATGTTAAAGCACCCCCTATCTCGTGAAATCGCCGGCAAAATTAGTGCTTTCAGACGAAGAAAGCAAAAAAACTTTTATATTTGCTTGGAACAAAGTAACTTTGCAACTTGTTAAGATTGAATTAAAATCACGATTTATTTACTTAAAATAATAAACTAAATTATGCTACTATTACAAGTTACTCAGGCTGTTGCCGACTCTTTACAGGTTGCAGCCGACAATTTGGATCAGGCTATTGCGAATGCGGATGGCCTTGATAAGTTGTCTCTTATCACCCAGCAATTGCTCGATGCCGGTGTGCATGCCGGTGCAAGTATCTTAAAGGCGATACTTGTTTTCATAGTAGGTCGTTTCCTTGTTTCGATGTTGAACAAGCTGACCGCCCGGATGATGGATAAGCGACATGTGGATATAAGTATCAAGACATTTGTCAAAAGCCTTGTCAATATTCTGCTGACAGTTCTTCTGATTATTTCGGTTGTCGGTGCATTGGGAGTAGAGACTACTTCATTTGCTGCATTGTTGGCATCTGCCGGTGTGGCCATCGGTATGGCTTTGTCGGGTAATCTTCAGAACTTTGCAGGAGGGTTGGTCATCTTGTTGTTTAAACCCTATAAGGTGGGCGATTGGATTGAAAGCCAGAGTTTCTCGGGTACTGTGAGGGAGATACAAATATTCCATACTATTCTGACTACAGGAGATAACAAACTGGTTTATGTACCGAACGGTTCATTGAGCAGTGGTGTGGTGACGAATTATAATACGCAGGAAACCCGCCGTGTGGAATGGGTATTCGGTGTGGATTACGGTGAGGATTATGACAAAGTGGAACGTGTGATACGTGAAGTCTTGGCAGCCGATAGCCGGGTATTGAATACTCCGGAGCCTTTTATTGCCCTTCATGCATTGGATGCAAGCAGTGTGAACGTGATTGTTCGCGTATGGGTAAAGACCGGGGATTACTGGGGTGTTTATTTTGATACGAATAAGGCTATTTATAATACTTTCAACGAAAAAGGTATCAACTTCCCGTTCCCGCAACTTACGGTTCATCAGGGAAATTAAATTTGTTGTATATATAAAAGACGGAGCCACGGCAGGTGCTATAACCTCCGTGGCTCCATCTTTTTGAAAATAAATAAGGGGGGAGCCCTTCTTTATGACAACTTATATTTTCTGTTTTAGGACGTTAACACACGCCGAACTCTTCTTCTATCTCTTCTGTTGCATCTGTTATGCCCAGAAGTTGGTTCATCTTTTTTCTTTTTTCCAAGTCTGTAAAATAAGTCTCCACCACTTTGTAAAGGTCGAAACAAGAGGTAGACCCGGCTGCCATATCAAGAGACTCTACCATCTTTTCTACTGCTTGATGGATTTTAGCTTTATCAATCAGATGCAGCTCATTACTGTGAATTAGATATTTTTCCATAACCTCAATGTTTTTATTGTTTATGCTATTATAACATACCGGGTATGGAGAAAGTTCAGTTTCCGGAGCTTTTGGGTATATACGGACTTTTTGTAAAATCATTTATGACTTCGTAACGATCGGTTTACTTAATCATTACAAGATAAAGTCTCTCTTTAAACAAAGTTATCAACAGGTTAATTTATTGATATTCTGTCTGTTTGTTGGTTTTCTTGTTTGTTATTCACAACCCTGTTAACTGGGTTGTGAATAACAAGGATGAGTTGTTGATCTTTTATCTTTTGTGTATCTCAAATACCATATACATATCAGGAGTGATACGATTGTTGAGAGCGGGGGTGCAAATCCCATGATAAACAGTGAGGAACTGTCTATTTGGCTGAACCAGTATGAAAGCGGAATACGAAACAGGAAAGTCGCTATCAAACTGTGTATCATTGGAAACAGTGAGTTGCCTTGCCCGCTGAAATAAGAATTGATACAGAACACAAAGCTGACGATGACACAGTCGATGCTGTATCCTTTCAAATATTCTGCTGCCATCGATATTACCGCAGGGTCTTTGGAGAAAAAGGCCGTAAGTGTTTCCGGCAAGAATTGCGAGTACAGGCAGACCGTAACTCCGAAAATGAGAGCGAGCCCGATGCTGGAAAGAAGGCATTGGTTCATTCTCCGTATGAGTCCGGCACCATAATTTTGTGCCGTCATTGTGGCTACGGCAGAGGATATGGCCATTGGGGGCAACATGGCAAAAACAATAATTTTCTCGACAACACCCAAAGAAGCCGATGCGATGACTCCCATCTGGTTCACAATAACAGTGATTATCAGAAAGGAGACATTGATCAGTGCATCTTGTAATGCAATAGGGGCACCTAACGCCAGGATTCGTTTGGATAGGACACCGTTCAATCGGATGTCGCGGCGTGTAAATTCGAAATGGAAACCTTTCCGGTGAAGGAAACAGAGCGCGGTGGCAAAACTGACCCCTTGTGCCGTCACGGTGGCAATTGCTGCTCCGGTGGCTCCGAGATGGAAATACCCGACTAATATAAAATCGAGAACGATGTTGATGATACATGCTAACGCTATGAAGTAAAGGGGCGTTTTTGAATCGCCCAATCCACGCAGGATACCGCATACCACATTGTATCCTATAATGAACAGTATTCCGGTGGAACACACAAAGATATAACTTTTAGTGTCGGACATCGCTTCTGTCGGGGTATGCATCCATTCTGCTATCTGACTGTGAAGAAGTATCATGAGCAGGGTCAGTATGATACCGGTAATTGAAAACAGCCAGATGGAGGATCCGATGGTTGAAGCCACTTTCCGGTTATCTTTGGCACCGGTTGCTATGGCAATCAGTACGGTAGTACCTGTTGTGATGCCGAGGATGATACCTGTAATGGTTTGCATCACCTGGCTGCCGATCGCTACGGCTGCTACTCCTGCCGAATCGTCATATTGTCCTACAACAAAAAGGTCTGCTCCTCCATAGAGTGCCTGGAGGATATTGGCTACTAAGAAAGGTACTGCAAATTGGAGCAATACCTTTGGAACGCTTCCTTGTGTCAGATTTAACTCTTTCATCAATCTTACTCTTTCTTATGTGTGAATTGTCTATACCAAACTATGATCTCTTCCCGTGTCCGTATCCATCTGTCGTGTGTCCACAACCAGTAGGAGGGAGCTTTATTGATAGTACATTCCAATTTGCGCATGAATAAGTCGGTGACTTCATAATCGGCATGCTGTTGTATATCATTTACCATACGGCTGATTGTGCATCGGTAGTATCCTCTCCGGGTACGTTCCATCTCTGCGTAAAAGATAAGTGCATCCACATGTTTACCCATCTGTTCGGCACCGGTGAATACCGGTGTTTCCCATTGGAAGAAATAGCTCCAATGATATTTTCCACTCCACAGGGGTGCCTGGTCGGATACAAAGGCGATTATTGCCTTCCGGGAATTCTCTTCCAACTCGATGATCCGGCGGATCGTATCTTTTATAGCGATGCTTTTTCCACCTAACCGATTTCGTAGTTTCAAAAGGATTCTGTCAAAAATCTTATTCTTTAACGGATAATAGATATAGCCATTGACCATTTTTGAGTTATGTTCTTGTACTTTAGTGGCTAACAGTGACAGCCATTCCCAATTGCCGTAATGTCCCATGTAGAGGAAAGCGAAATTTTTGTTTTCATTTTCTAATTCACTTACCATTTCGGGCAATCCTTCAAAAGCCATACGTTTGTTTATTCCTTTCTCTGTGATGGAGCATAGCTTGATCGTTTCGACAAACTGGTCACACAAAAAAGCATAGAATTTCTTTTCTATGGCGAGAATCTCATTTTCTCCTTTTTGGGGAAAAGAGATGCGGAGGTTGTTACGGACTACTTTTCTTTTATATTTAATAATGTGATAAAGCAGAACATAAAACAGGTCTGATATCCGGTATAATACCCAGAAGGGAAGTAGGGATACCATGTAGCAAAAGGAGTATGCGACGAAGTATAGGATAGTCATAGCACATTATTTAGATCGTTATACATGAGGACGTATAGAAGCTTGGAATGAACTTGACAGTCATTGCTTTTACAAAGGCAAAGCTTGGCTTCGCAGGTGTTGTACTGTTACTGGTTACCTTTTTCATTTCTTTAAATATTTAATTTTCAGTTTACTCTATACCGTTCTGTCTTATTCTAAAAAATGATGCCGGATAAGACGAATGATTTTCCACCATTCATCTTATCCGGCACTATGACTATTGTGATAATGCCCTCCGATGAGGAATTATATGTCTGTCTTTATTTTTGCGGTGCAAAGTTGGGCATTGTTTTCGTGACAACCAAATTCCGGAATGTCTTTTTTAAAGGAACTAAATTTTTCTACTTTTATCGTTAGATTTTGCCGGAATAAAAAAGGTTCTTATCTTTGTGACAGTTAAAAAAGTTTGGATGTTTAAATTTAAGAAGGATTCCGTGAAGTAAATAACCTTTGTGCTTTCTGCTTAAGGTTATCCGTTATTTGACTCAGGCATGTTCTTGTCAGAGTTATTTTCATATTTATATATCAATTAATCAGCAATAACCCTACGTGGGTATTGTCCTTTATTTTTTTAATTATAAAATTAAAACATCATGAGTAACGAAAATAAATCAATTCACGAATTCGACTTTAATTTAATCTGTGAATATTTTGCCAGTGTCGAACGGCAGGGACCCGGTAGCCGGGAGGTGACTCTCAAGGCTCTTAGCTTTATTGATAATCTGAATGAGCATTCTCGTATTGCCGATCTTGGCTGTGGTACCGGCTGGCAAACCATCCTGTTGGGTGAGCATGTTCCGGGAGAGATTTTTGGTCTGGATTTGTTTCCCGATTTTATTGATATTTTGAATCGCAATGCAGGGTTGCATCATTTGCAAAATCGGATAAAAGGCATTGTCGGGTCAATGGACGATCTGCCATTTGAAAAAGAGACGTTGGACTTAATCTGGTCGGAAGGGGCAATCTACAATATCGGTTTTCAGCGTGGACTGAATGAATGGCGGGAATATTTGAAGAAAGGTGGTTACGTAGCTGTTTCGGAAGTTTCATGGTTTACCGACTGGCGTCCTGCGGAAATTAACGACTTTTGGATGGATGCCTATCCCGAGATTGATACTATTCCCAATAAGGCCGGTCAGATGCAAAAAGCCGGTTATGTTCCTGTTGCTAATTTTATTTTACCGGAAAACTGCTGGATAGAACATTTTTATGCTCCTCAAGTGGAAGCACAAGAAATATTCTTAAGGAGATACGCTGGTAATAAGGTTGCTGAAGATTTTATTGCTAATCAGCGGTATGAAACTCAATTGTATTATAAATATAAGGAGTTTTATGGGTATGTGTTTTACATTGGGAAGAAAATATAGCCAATACTGATGGAGAAGTATTTAAAATTGATTTCTTAGAGGAAGAAGGTGTGTTAAAAGGGGAGTTTTTAAACATCCCCTTTTTTGATTATCTTCTATTGTTTTTTCTATTTTAATTATTCTGATTCGGCAATAATCTCGAATATTTCTGCCGCTCCCTCTATGCTGACTTTTGCTACATCTTTGCCGGATAACTCAATCTTGGCATAAGGAGAGTCGATTGATGTTTCTGACACGAGTTTCCCTTTTACATCAAACTGTTTACATTTCAGTGGCATCGGAAGTTCATTCATTAGCAGAGTATATGCTTTCGTGCCTTTTGCTACTTCGAATTCCAGGCAATCTTGGTCCTTGGATTTGAATGATGTACCTAAGTTCTTATCAAATGCATAAAGTGCCTGTTCTGGATTTTCTGTTTGCAACTTGAATCTTAAATCCTCTATGCGAAGTGGATTTACCTCAAACGAGCGGATGGAAGCATAGTTTGTACGTTTGGAATCCAATCTTCTCAACCGGACATAACGGGCTTTTACAGCTTCTCCTTGCCATTGGATAATGTATTGTTGTTTTAACTCTTCTGTCAAAGGCTTCCAAGTCTTTCCGTCTTCTGAACATTCTAATATGGCGTGGTCGAAATAATCGACATCATCCACTGAATTTCTTCCTTGGAGGATGGATATCTCAGATACATCACGGATGGTTCTTAAATCGACACCAATCCAGTCTCCGGCTTTTTGAGCCATGCCGGAAGTATAATAAGTAGTGGTGTCTCTGTCAAGCATCAATTTGGTCTGGATTGTACCGGAATTTGCGAACGAACCGATACCTTTGTAATCCATCGGAATCTCACCACTTAGTTTTTTCAGGAATCCATGTGCCATGTCATCCATCGTATTTTCGTAAAAAGGTTGTAACTTCATAGTGCCCGACTTATGAGCGTCGTAGTTCTTACGTTCCTCTTTCGTCATTAGGTTTTGTACGAATTTACTCCAGAAGAGTGCGTCATCCTGGCTGGAACGATAGATACGTGCAAGTTCTATAGCCCGCTTTCCTCTCGTTCCCAATTTGCCGAATTCTGTCAACCACGGACGTAATTCTTTCAGTAACTTCTTGTTGGTACATCCTTTTTCCAGATTGGCGGGTACGTTTTCTATCTTCTTGAATTCTTCTTCTAAGGCTTGTGCGGTTTCCTCCGTCCAATCAGTAAGTCGGAATGTTTTTGTTTCCCAAGATTCGTCGCGGCGATAACCGGTTTTCGTATCACTTGAGTGGATGGCAAATCTCCGGTAGTCCTCTCTTGCTTGCGGTATTAGTTCGCTCAACCCTCTTTCCCAGTTGTCGATTGCATTGTAGGCTGCCATATTCCAAGTGTAGTCAGCTACACCATATAGTGCCAGTTTGGAAGCCTCGCCATGTTCCATTGGGTTACTGATGACTCCACAAACATCTTTTTCTGTTAATGAGGTGTTTAGGCCATAAACCGGACCTTGCAGGAGAATGTTGCGCACATAATCTGTCACCGGATAGTTCCACCAGAAATATGCAGGACGCTTGATTCGTGAGTTTACAAATTCCAATGTCTCTTTTGTCAGGTCGCTACAGACTACATCGCCTGTCCAGAATACTTTTATTTCCGGATACAATGTTTTACCGTAAATGGCAAGACTTCCTTCCGGAGTCGGATTTGCCCAAAGTTTGGAATAATCAGTCGGGCATACCGTGAGTGGAGTGATATCACCTTTTACCTTCACAAAATCATCGGTCAACCTATTTAATAGTTCAGTCTGTTTCAACGGGTTAGTTCCTTCCCCTGAGATGTCATCGAAAAAAATAGCAAAGTGGCGTACGCCGAGATCGTACATCCCATTGAATTTGTTGATTAAGTTGTTATAATCTTCTTCATTCCATTTGATATCCTGTCCCGGGTGAATGGCCCACACGAAATCTACGCGGTTCCGGTTACAGGCCTCAATCAATTGCCGGATGTTTTTGGCTTCTTTCTCCGGATAGGGGAGACGCCAGTTAGGGCAACTGTGATAAGGATCGTCTTTTGGACCGTACAGATAAGTGTTCATCTTGAATTTTCCGTAGAAGTCTATTAAAGACATCCGTACTTCGTGTGACCATGGAGTGCCATAAAATCCTTCTACTACTCCACGATTAGGCAAGTCCGGATAATCGTTGATTTCCAGGTAGGGCAATTGTCCGTTTACGGTTGCCGGGCTTTCTGCTAATTGCCGTAAGGTTTGAATACCATAAAATGCACCTCTTTCATCATAACCGATAATGGAGATACCTTTAGAGCTGATAGTTAAGGCATAAGCTCCCGATACTTCTTTTACATTTTGTGTTGTCGCTACTTTCTTTCCAAAATCAATAGACAACTTTATACCTTTCTTATTAAGCGTAACAAACTCCAGATCTTTTGTGAATTTTTTCTGTTTGTCTTTCAATATGAATCCTTGGGAAATATTCAATTTACTATTTCCGTTAAATACCAGCTTTTGGGGAGTAGGATTAATGATTATTCCCCGGTGGTCTACTTTCTCCCCGGGCACTGCCAAAACATCTTGTTTTTCTGAACGTTGGGAAGACAGATCGAAATTAGTCTCTTGCGCCGATAGATTACCGCACATCAATATACATGCAATTCCTGCATACAGTGTGTTTTTGTGATTTACCATTTTCATGTAGTATATATTTAAAATCAAATTTCGTTTGAGCTTTATTGCCGTTAACTTTCTGTGGATAACTGAAAGTCTCTTAATTATAATACAATTGAGCGTTCCGGGATATGATAATAATTTTGTTTTTTTAGTATTTGCACTTAATTTATGCTATGATTAGCAGATGATGTGCAAATATATCGGATTTTCACTCTATTAAAAGTTGTCTTAAATCAAAATCTGAGTTGTTTTTATTACAAATTCCGGTCGGATATGTTTTTCTTGCTTGTATTGGTTGTTGTATCTTATGGATATTTAGTTCACTCCTCTACGAGAAACGACTCGGAACTCTACGAGAATCGATGTGTTTGTCTACGAGAATCGAGTCGATTCTCGTAGAGGAAATGGAGGTTTTTGTAATTTATTGATAATTAGTTGATTGTGTGGATCTTCGCGTGTCTTGTATTTTCAATATAAAAAACTTTCTTTTTATACTTTTTCTTTGACTGTACTTTAATCTGAAATCGAAACAGAACGTTTTTGTATTATGGAGAGAAGACGAGAATCCGGAATGGGGGAGTAAAGCCGTAGGGTAAGAAAAAAGCCCCTGAAATTCAGAGGCTTAATTTTATTTCAGTGATCCGCTTGGTTCATGAACCCTGCGGTATATTCTCCTATAAATCAATATCTTTGGAGTTATAAGCTTTGTACCTGTCACGTTTTAGTCCTAAAAAACTGTCCACTTCTGTCCAGTGCCTGTCTGCTTATATCTTGGGTTCAAAAGTATACATTCTTTTTAAAATACGCAAGTCTTTGATTATTAATATTTCAACTTAGGTGCAAGCTATATATACATATATATATGCTTGCACCTTGCACCTAAAATTCACTTGTCCTAGAAAAACTTTACAGATTATATTACTTTGTCCTATATAAGCTTGACATTATCAGGAATTGAATGCTTTAGTCCTGTTATGCCTTTACACTTCGGATCAAAGATAGGAACTTCTTCATTAAGTACATTCTTCTTTCGATAATAATTCTTCCATCTACGTTCTGTTTTAATATTTGCTTGATGAACCAAGGCAGGAACCATATAACTAATACTCTGATGTGGTCTTTGATTATTATATAAATCAATAATTCGACTAATGAAGTTAATAGTTTCCTGCCATGATTTTAGTTTAACATCGTATATCCATTCTGTTTTCAGAATGCCATTTATTCTTTCTGCTATTGCATTTTCAAGTGGATCGCCACTTTCCGTCATGCTAATTTGTACCTTATGCTGCGTTAGCAAATTAACATAACTGGCGCTGCAATATTGGCTTCCTCTGTCTGAATGATGAATAAGCCCGGAATATCCTTCCGGTAAACTATTTAAAGCCATTTTCAAGGCAGCAAGAGCATTGCAAGCACGAAGTGATGGAGCAAGCTCCCAACCAACGATCTTATGAGAATAGGCATCTGTTACAAGTGCTAGATAAGCAAAACGCCCTGCCATCTCAATATAAGTAATGTCGCTTACCCATAATTGATTGGGAGCCGTTGGTATATAATCCCTTATCAAATTGGGGTATTTACGCATCCAATGATTGGAAAAAGTCGTTTTTCTCTTATTTCTCACCCTTCTGACCAATAAATAATTACGATACAGTAATTCAATGAAAGCATCTCGACCTATGTGTATACCCATCACTTGGAATGTAGGTTGAAGATAGATTAATAACTTCTTCGCACCCATACGTGGAAAATCTTTTCGAGCATTGTGTACCAGAGACAAGATTACATCTTCTTCCACATTCTTATTGGCAACATAATGAGACTTTTCATAGTAAGCCTGACGGGTTTTGCCAAACAGCCGGCATAAAACATCTATCTTATATGATGGATGCTTTTGCCTTACTTCTTGGACTGTTTGGCACCAGATTTTTTTCTTATATCAACCTTTAGCTCACGTTCCGCAATATCAATCATAGTATCTAAACAAGTGGAACGCATTTTTTCTTTCGCCAGTTGTTGCTCTAGTTCACGGATACGTTCTTCCATTGCTTCAATAGGTAGCTTTTCTTCTTTCATAGGTATTATACTTGATACCACGAATTTACTACTTTCTTTGGGATTGGAAGCAACTCTTTTACGATGAACCCAACTACTGACCGTATCTCTCTTTACCTGAAAGCGTCGGGCTATCATGTCGACTGATTCATTACTGTTGTAGTAAGCAGTCAAAACACGCTCACGGAATTCTTCTGAATAGAATTTCCTTTCTCGTCTAATCATAACTTGTACACTTTTTATAGTTATTACTGTGTAAAGCTATTTTAGGACAAGTCAAGAGATTAAATTCTCAAAAACATAAACTATAAAAAAGAAATATCATGAGAAAAAAGATTTTAGGAATAGCCGTAATGGCAGTCGTAGCAGTAGCTGCGGCATGGAACATCAACCAGAGTGAAAACGAGATTAAACTCTCTGATTTAGCGCTTGACAATGTGGAGGCATTGGCTAGTGGGGAAGGTGGAAGCGGATATTGCAGTTACTCTGGGGGAGGATGTATTATCAAATATTCCGATGGGACATCCACTTACATACCGGGACGTTGGAACTAAAATTTAATCAAAGGAGGGTGTGCCAAAACGAAAAAAATCACAATGGAATACAGTCGGTAAATCAATGGAATGCAGATGTTTTCTCATTGATTTTTAATTTGTATTTCATAGACTCTAGGTATCTTGAGCAAGAAGAAAATGTGTTCAATCCCTTAATTTGGCATGCCCTCCTTAAAAAATCAGTATCATGAAGAAATACATTATCTTACATCTTTCACTCATCCTATTAGTATTCATCGCTTGTACCGATGATCAAAAACAAGATGACAAAAACATAACCTTCCAGAGAAGTGATTTCAAAGTCCGAAAATCACTATCCGGAAAAACTATTGAATTTGACAGTCTTATTTTACGACCTTCACAAATCCAATTATTCGACTCCTTCCTAGTTACTTGCAATCAAGGGGCGGAAAAACAATTCCACATCTTCAACCTCAATACGGCACATAAGGAAGGAGAATGTATTCCTGTAGGACAAGGGCCTAAAGAGATGATGACACCATGTTTCGTCAATCGGAACGATTCCGTAGTCATTTTTGATATGATGACCTCTACGATTTTCACTTACTCTATCCAGCCGTATCTCCCTAGATACAAAACCGCTATGGAGCAATATTCGAAGCTTGGGCAACGGGTTCTTAGGCGTATCCTATCAAGAGACGAGTCCTGGATTCCTTTTTGATCAAACAGGTAAGAAAACGATGGATTTCGGTACTTATCCTAAAACTGAGCAGGAGTATACTCCTGCCGAATTAATCAATGCGTTTCGGGCAGACCTAACCACCAACCGAAAAGAGAAGGTTGCAATCACTCACTACTTCACTGATTTAATTTGCATCTATAACGTGAACGGGACCTTGGAAAAACAATTACGGGGACCGGATCATTTCGCATCTGTTTTCAAAGAATTTAGGGATGGAGACATTATCGGAAGTAAAGCGAGCCCGCAAACTTATAGAGACGCTTTTTATAGTCCTGTAAACGTGGGGAATAGTTTATTTGTTCTTTATAATGGAAAAATGGTGACAGAGCCTAATTACAATATATTATGCAAAGAATTATTTGTAATCGGATGGGACGGTAGCCTTGAATGCCATTACACATTAGACCAAGGAGTCTCCTCCATCGCTGTAGACAATCAAAAACGGAAGATCTATGGTATCAGTGATGATCCGGAATATCATATCGTAGTGTTCGACTATTGATGACTGATATCCAAAGAATTTGGATTTAGGAAATGAGGCATAAACATAAAAGAATGGGAATAGAAAAACGTATATACAAAACAAATATAAATCAGATGTTACGATATCTGACACTTATATTTTATGGGGTATTTGGTATTGGTTGCATATACGCATTCCTCCTCATCTTCTGTTTCAGCACGTTCAAAATCCCTTCCGATTCCATGGAGCCTCAACTCCAAACCGGAGATCAAGTATTAGTAAACAAATGGATAGCCGGACCTAGGTTATTCAATATTTTCGCATCTATGAAAGGGAAGCGGGTAGATATATACAGAGTACCCGGAGTCGGGCAAATCAAACGGAATGATATTCTCGT